>Ga0308164_10000103_pt1 | contig 241213 bp, 229 predicted proteins | sample PhyTR2_FD_201031 | JGI IMG/M metagenome (GOLD analysis project Ga0308164, IMG submission 201031) | Phyllosphere microbial communities from UC Gill Tract Community Farm, Albany, California, United States - DLSLT.R2 | ecosystem: Host-associated > Plants > Phyllosphere > Unclassified | place... | reverse complement strand
CATCTCGGGGGCCATCCAGCACCTGGCCGGCATGAAGGACTCCAAGGTGATCGTGGCGATCAACAAGGACGCCGAGGCACCCATCTTCGGCGTGGCCGACTACGGGATCGAGGGTGACCTGTTCACCATCGTTCCGGAGATGGTGAAGCTGCTCTAGCGGTCAGCTGCCCGACGACGCCGGGGACGGGCTGGACACGGTGCTTTGTTCGGTCTTTTCCTCGGCCGCCCGTTCGCTGCCGCCTCCGTCGATGGCTCCCCCGGCGTTGCCGGGAGTGCCCGGCGCAGGGTTCTCGACCGTCTTGGCGCCCTTGTGTTCGCCGTTGTCGATGGCGTCGTCGAGCTTTTCGGATGGGTTCGGTGGAATGGTGTTTTTCATGGCTTCAGCATGAACCGGAGCGCGGTCGGCCTGCGTAGGAATTGACCGCCCGCTGAGCGATGCAAGTTGCGCGGCGGTACCCGCGGCACCCATCGCCTCGGCCAGCGCCAACGCGGTCTTGCCGTCCGAACTGACCGCATGCGGGTCCGCACCACGACGGATCAGCAGGTCGAGGATTTCACAGCGGTTGAACATCGCGGCGAACATCAGCGGCGGCTTGCCGCCCGGCGGCATCAGGTTGACGTCCGCTCCGTGGGCCATCAACAACTCCGCCATGGGCAGATTGCCCTTGAAGGCCGCACCCGCCAGCGGCGTCTGTGCCATGTCGTTGGACCGGTTCGGATCGGCACCTTTTTCGAGCAGCAGCCGCGTGGCGTCAAGCTGGCCGTGGTAGCTGGCCAGCATCACCAGGGTGTCGCCCTTGTGGTTGGTCATGTTGGGCGGCAGACCGCGTTCGAGCATGGGCCGCAGGGCGTCGGCGTCGCCATCGCGGGCCAGCTGGAACATGCGGTGCGCGAAATCCAGCACGTCCTGTTCGGTTGCGGTGGGCTGGGGCGGTTGATTGGTCTGCATGCTGGTTTTCCTCCATCGTTTGCCGATTAGAGAACGACACAGGCCGCCCGCCGTTAGTTTTCATTTCCGCACGGCGTCAGCCGGTGCTTTTCCTGTAGAGCCTGGCCCGCTCGCGCTGTTGAGCGGTGAATTCGGCCAGGCCGATATCCCAGGTCTTGGTGAGTAGTTCACCACCCTCGCCCACTTGTACGAAGTGCACCGTCTTGGCTGCTTCGTCGGGCCCGCTGCCGGGCGCCTTGCAACGTTTTCCGTCGGCGTCGAAATAGAGCTGGGCGATTCCGAGATTCACAAGATATTCAGCGGGCATGTGGCCTCCTGCAAGGTGGCGAGAAATCAGCCGGATCGGCTGGGGGCGAGTTTCTTCCTCGGTTCCTGTCCGAGACCTGACTCGAGGTGTTCAACTGAAGATCGAGTGCGACTCCAGCCACCACGCTCCGGAACCCAGGGCGGCAATGACGAGCGACAGGCCCAGGAGCCGCCTGGTCAACCGTTCCTGCCTCGCGGCCAGTGCTGCGTCGAGCGCGGCATGCATGTCCATGCCGCACATGGCGGAAAGCGCGGCATCACGCACCTCTTCCGCATTGCTCAGGCGAGGTTCACCCCGGCCGGACGGATAGCTGGCCAGGCTGGCATCCACCGGATGCCAGGTGGAAGCCAGCCTGATGTGTGCCGCCCACCTGATGTCGTTTGCGGCAACCAGGTATCGCACGACATAGGGGAACGACTGCCCGCTCCGGTGGTCCAGGAAACTGCCGGTCAACTCGTGTGTATTCGAACTGTTTTGTCTGTTTTTATCGAGCATGGCGTGACGATAGCCATGCGACACGCGTCCATTCCGCCTACGTCACACCCATTTACAGGCGTACTACAGCAGGTCGACGCTGCGCGGGTTCACTGCTTCCGGTCGAAGGCATCGCTGCAGGCTTTGTCTATCGCCTTGCCGAGATCGCTGCACAGCCCGTCCGCCACCTGTTCGAGGCGGGCGACTTCACGCAGATCGGCGGCGCTGGGTCCGTCGCCGTCGCCATTGGCGCATTCCTGCAATTTGCGGGTCGCCTCTGCCCGGGCGATGCGGCCCTCGCGGTTGGCCGCCTGCCAGCTGCCGTGCAGCGTGATCCACGCCCGATAGGTTGCCTCTGTGTGAACCATGCCGTGCTCCGTAGTGCCACATCATTCGGCAACCGGTAGCGTTACCGCCGTGGCGGCGAACTACCGCCGCATGTGAAGGAAAGTGACTACACGGCGGCGCCGCGTTACGACTGCTTTCCCGGCATCGGGTCAGTCCGGTTTAATGGCCGCCGGAGGAACCCTGATATTCATGGACAACAAGAAAGAACGCGCCTGGCGCGACCGCAATCCTCCGTGGTCCCGCGCCCGGTTCGCCGGCAAAGTCGAATTTCCCTGGAAGGCCGTCATCGCCAGCGTGCTTGCGACCGTCGTCGCAACACTGCTGGTGCTCAATTTCTCACCGGGCGAGAAGCGGCTGGACCAGCAATTGCCGCGGCTCTACGGCACCTCCGACGCGCAGTTCGAAAGAACCATGGGCGTACTGCTCGGCCCTCCGGTGCTGCCCGGCAACCGCTACCGGGCGCTGATCAACGGCGACGCCATCTTTCCGGCCATGCTCGAAGCCATCCGCGGCGCGCAGAAGTCGATCACCTTCGAGACCTACATCTACTGGTCAGGCGACATCGGCCAGCAGTTCGCCGAGGCGCTGAGCGAAAGGGCTCGGGCAGGCGTGAAGGTGCATGTGCTGCTCGACTGGGTGGGCAGCCAGAAGATCGAACAGTCTTACCTGGACCAGATGGAGCGCGCCGGCGTTCACATGAAGAAGTTCCATCCGCTGGCCTGGTACAGCCTGGGCAGGCTCAACAACCGGACCCACCGCAAGCTGCTGGTCGTCGACGGAAATATCGGGTTCACCGGTGGCGTGGGCATCGCAACCGAATGGACCGGTCATTCGCAGGATGCGGACCACTGGCGCGACAGCCATTTCGAGGTGCGCGGCCCGGTGGTGGCACAGATGCAGGCGGTGTTCGTCGACAACTGGACCAAGACATCCGGCCAGGTGCTGCACGGCGCGCGCTATTTCCCGCCCATCGCCCCGCTGGCCCCGGGCGAAACCGGCAAGGCGCAGATGTTCAGCAGTTCACCTTCCGGCGGCAGCGAAAGCATGCACCTGATGTACCTCGCCGCCATCACCGCGGCAGAGCGGAGCATCGATCTTTCGAGCGCGTATTTCGTGCCCGACGACCTGACGGTCAAAGCACTGCTGGATGCCCGCGCACGCGGTGTCCGCATCCGGGTCATCGTGCCGGGGCCGATCATGGATTCGAAGACGGTGCAGGCCGCATCGCGCGCAATGTGGGGCCGGCTCATGGGTGCCGGCATCGAGATATGGGAGTTCCAGCGGACCATGTACCACTGCAAGGTGCTCATCCTGGACAACATGCTGGTGTCGGTGGGTTCCACCAACTTCGACGACCGGTCCTTTCGACTCAACGACGAAGCCAACCTGAATATCTACGACACGGCCTTCGCTGCCGAGCAGACCAGGGTGTTCGAGGACGACCTGAAAGGTTCGAAGCCGGTAACCCTGCAGGAATGGGAAAACCGGCCCCTGCGCGAGCGACTCGCGGAAAGGCTGGCCACCGTCATCTCGACGCAGCTTTGAGCGGCCGGGCTTGCAGCGGCGGCGAAATGTTGAACTGGGAACCGGTCGAGCGGGTCTCGGGCAGCACATAAAGCACGCCCGCCGTGCTGCCGAAACCGGGCTTCAGCCATTGATCGTAGAAGGCAGCCGGCACGTTGATGCAGCCGTATGAGATGCGGTTGTCGGCCGTAGCCGGAGTGGCCAGTCGCTGCAGGCGTCTTTCGCCCTTGAGCGGGCGTACCCGGTGCATCGAGATGGCTGCGTCGTAATCGACCCAGACAATGTCCTCGCCCTGCAGGTTGGTGCCGGGTTCGGTTTCGAAACGGCCCGCGGGCGTCGTCTTTTCGGAAGGCTTGATTTCTGAGATCTTGCGGTCGCCGATACCCGGCACCGAGTCGTCACCGATGGCAGACCCCAGCAGCACCGCCGTCGAAGCCTTGAGAGAACCGGCACGGTCGAACAGGTACAGCCGGGCGCCCTTCTTGTCGAGCACAGCCCATGGCTTGCCGGACGCGGCCGCCTGATCTGCGACTGCCCAGTCGGCGAATGCCTGGATGGATGGCGGAAGCGGCCGGCCTGCCGCCGTGGCCGCATGGGCAACGGCCAGCGTCATGGCGCAGAGCGTGATTCGAAAACTGGGAAGCATGGTCCGGGGCAAAAAAAAGGGCTGCCGAAGCAGCCCCTAGTGTCAGCGGTAGATGTGCTCGCCGCGGTTCTCACGCCAAGTGGATTCGAAGTGAGCTGCATCGTCATCGTTCTTGGCACGCATGCCCATCAGAATTCCGCCCTTCTGGATGCCTTCCTCGTAGTGCTTTACGCGCTCTTCGGGGATGTTCCAACCGATCAGCGCGCCGATGATGCCGCCGCCCGCTGCGCCCACGCCGCCACCGGCGGCGGCTGCGGCCAGCGGACCGGCCACCACCAGGCCGATGCCGGGCAGGACCAGGCTGGTTCCGACCGCCGCCACGGCGGCGATCACCGCGCCGACGGTGCCGCCGATGGCACCACCGATGCCGGCGCCCTCTGCCGCCTTGTTGCCCAGTTCGGTCTCGGTGCCGACGGTTTCCCCGGCGAAGTGGCGGTCGCGGGTGGCGTCGGACATCACCAGGTTGACGTCGTCCTTGCTGTAGCCGCGGGCGCTTGCGGATGCGTAGGCTGCCTCTGCGCTGGTGCGGTCAGGGAAAAGGCCGGTCACGAGGCGGCCGGAGTCGTTGGTCGATTGGATGGAGGTCATGTTTTTCTTTCTTGCTGAAAAGGTGAAAGGGACGGGTGCAAAAACGCGGCTCTGGAGCGTCGTTCAGTTGCGATCGGCCTTGCGGGCGCGCTGGGCTGGCATCGGTGCCGGTGCGGCGGCCGGAGCGGCAACCGGTGCAGCAGTGGTGCTTGCAGCGGTGTTATCAGCCGCTGCGCGGGTGCGGTCGGCGGCGTTGGGCGCGGTGCGAACCAGGGTTGCGGTGTCGGAACGGGGCACCGCCTTGGTGGCAGCGTCGTTCGCCGTGCCCTGGGTGACACCGACGTTGTTGGGCACGGGCGTTGTGGCCGTCTGTGCCTGGCTTGCCGCCGCAGCGGCGGTCAGTGCCATCGTTGCTGCGAGTTTCAAGATCGTTCTCGTCATGTCGTCTCCTGGTTACCTGTTTTGAACCGGCAGTGGGCCAAACCCTTTTTTGCCTGCCTGGAATTCATTCTGGAAAGCCTTTTCGGTTCGCGGGGAGGCCTAATGCCCATATCCATGTAGTCCAAGAGGCGCTATGCCTACAACACACCGGCCACCAGCCTCTTCTGCACCGCCTCTGCACTGGGTATATACCAGTCGGATTCACCGATTCTCGCCATCAGCTCATCGAGCGATATGTCGGAACCCTCCACCAGATACTCGAAAGCGGTGCGTTCCATTTTTACCGCGCTTTCGATTTCGGCCAGCACGTCCATTACCAGCGGGCGCATTCCACGCATGGCGCCTTTGAGCTCCAGCTTCTTGTCGAGCCGCCGTTCATGCACCAGCAGCATGCAATCCTTGGTAAGGAAGCGCCTTTCACGCTTGAAGCCCGACATGATGGATATGCCCGCCGAATAAACCACCGACTTCCCGAGGAAAATGAAGTCAAGGCCAAAACGCTCACGCGCGATAATGATGTCGGTCGCAATTCGGCGCCCGGTTTCCGCATCACCGCCGGTCGTCGTCACTTCGACCAGAACCGGCCCCTGGTTATCCAGCACATTATTCATCTGCTCCAGGAAATTATTGAGCATGATGTCGTCCACCTTGCCGTGGAGTCGAATGGCGGGCCGCTTCAGCAGTTCATTGGTAATCATGGGATCTTTATTGTGGAAGCGATATACGCAGTACGTCGAATGGCAGCAGGGGTGGTGGCGATTTCTGTTTGTCCGACTGGGCATTGACCACCATCAGGCTGTTGCCGCCTGCTACCGCAGCCGTGGTGGGGTAATGCAGCCGGGGGTCGGCAAGCCGCTGCACTACGCGCCCGCTGTCCCAGCCGCCAGCAAGGGCGACCCGGACGATTTCGTTTTCGGAATTGCGGATCACGAAAAGGTCATTGGCGCCGCGCAGCACCAGGCCGTCGCCGGCCTTCAGATCGCCGCCATCGATGCGGACTTCCGACACGGTTTTTGTCCTTGTATCGATGCGCCAGAGCTGGCCGGTAATGGTCTGGATCGCCAGCAGCCAGCGGCCGTCGGACGAGGCGACGATGCCGTTCAGGTTGAACTGGTTGGGCACATAGCCGATGGGCGTACCCGACAGGTCGAGCCAGGTTTCCAGCACCGGGGGCAGGTTCTGGTCGGACACCCGGATGCGGTACAGCACCGGCCGCGCGGAGTCGGTGACATACAGGTAGCCGTCGGCGCCCAGCGCCATGTCGTTCAGGAAAGAAACCGGACCGGCCGGCAACCTGGCCATGCCAAGCATGGCGCCGCTTGCGACATCGATCACCGACACGGTAGCTGCCGGACCGCCCGCCACCCACAGCCTGCCTTGCGAATCCACCCGCATGCCATAGGCGTTCTGCCGGCCGGAAGAGCCGCCGCGCTGAAGCAGTTCGGCCTTCTGAGCGCCCGCTGCAATCCTGTAGATGTGGCCTTCGCTGGACGAACCGACATAGGCGTCGCCGTTGCGGGCGTCGATCGCAATGCCTTCCGGAAAGACGTCTGCTCCGTCGATGGTCGCCCTGCCCTGCACCGTGCTCGGCTGCGCCGGCTCGATGACACCGCACAGCAGCCGGCCGCCGGAATCGCCTGCCGGGTCGGTCTGGTAGTCGTCCTGCTTTTCGTGAACCACCAGCGTCCGCCCCATGGCCGACATCGGCCCGGCGACCACGGTGACGTTGGCATTGACATAACGCAGGCTGGCCCTGCCGTCGGCACCGGCCTGCAGATTGGGCAGCTCTCCGGCGTGGGCTGCCGTGGCGGGTTCGCCGGGCCGGCCATGGTTGTGCGACATGCCGGGGTCGTAATGGCCGCCGGCCGCCCCGAAGGCGACCATCCGGCCGGTCGCGGCGTCGGGACCTGGGGCGCATGCGCCATTGGCATGGATGTGGAAACCATGCTGGCCGGCAGCCAGGCCCTGGGCCTCGATGACGATTTCCACGCCGCCGGCCGTGTCCTTCAGCCGCGCCGTGCCGGCCGGTCTACCGCTGGCGTCCGTCAGCCGGGCAATCGCCTCGTGCACCGGCGCGGCAGCCGGAACGGCGGTGGCGACGGGTGCCGACGCAGCGGGCACCACCACGGCCGAGGGCGCCCTGGGCATGTCCAGCGATCGGTCATAGGCGACCGAACTGCAGCCGGCCAGGACCGCAATAGAGGCGGCAGCTGCGGCGGCGAAGGCCAGCCGGGACGGTACGCGGTGCTTGATGGATGGAGTCATGTCGTGCTTCCGGAGGTCTGCGGTCTGTTGCATGGTTGTCGGTTGCTGCCTGTGCTGGCGCTGCCTGTCTGCTTCAGGGTGCTTCAGGGCGCCTGGTAGGTCACGCGGTAGATCACGCCGTTCTGGTCTTCGGCGATCAGCAGCGAACCGTCGGCCGCCACGGCGAGCCCGGCCAGGCGGCCGAACTGCGATGGCCGCCTGGCCCTGGCCTGCTCGGCCGGCGGAGCCTTGGCCCCCGGCATGCGTGCTGCCGCCGGCGGCGTTGCCTGCAGCCAGCCGGTGATGAAGTCCTCGGTGCCGACCGGCTTGCCGGCGGCATCGAACCGCACCCGCGCCACCCGGTAGCCGCTGGGCTGCGCGCGGTTCCACGAGCCGCGGAAAGCGACGAAGGCATCGTTGCGATATTCGGCCGGGAACTGGCTGCCCTGGTAGAAGACGAAACCGATGGGCGCAGCGTGGGCGGCATAGGTCAGCACCGAGCCTTCGGTCGTCGGGCAGAAGTCTGCCTTGGTGCTGTTGACCGGATCGTTGAACTGCTGCCTGTCGACCTGCCGGTCGGCATAACAGAAGGGCCAGCCATAGTCTTTATTGGCCTGGATGGCGTTGAGTTCTTCGGGTGGCCAGTCGTCTCCATGATGGTCGGCGCCGTGGTCGAAGCCATACATCGCCCGGGTCTGGGGATGCCAGCCGAAGCCGATGGTGTTGCGCAGGCCGCGCGCATAGACACTGCGGGCCCGGCCGTCGGGCTGGGCGCGCAGCACCGTGGCGTTTTCGGGGCCGGTTTCGCGGCAGTCGTTGCAGGTGGATCCGACCGTGATGTAGAGCATGCCGTCCGGCCCGAAACCGAGTGTGCGGTTGGGGTGCTGGCCCGCTTCCGGCAGGTCGTCGATCAGCACACGCGACGCGCCAAGTGTTCCGTCCGGCTGAACCGGTGCGGCCACCACTTTCTTGTCGGTGACCATGTAGAGCTGGTTGTCCTTCAGCGCCAGTCCGTTGATCCATTTCAGGTTCTGGGCGACGACCAGGCGTTGGTCGGCCACGCCGTCCCGGTTGGTATCACGCAGCAGAATCACGTCGCCCTGTTCGCGGCGGCTGGCGTAGACATCGCCGTTGGGCATGGGCTGCAGCCAGCGGACGTTCTGCATGTCCTTGGCGAAGACCGTCACCTTGAAACCGGGCGGCGCCTTCAACATCGACAGCATCGATTCGTCGAACTTGACCGGCGTCGGCTCGACGACGTTGGTGGTGACCGAGACGGGTCCGTCGCCGGGTGGCAGCTGTGCGCCAGCGGGCAGCGCGGCGGCCAGCAAAAAGAGTGCGACTGGAATGGAGGCTGCAGTGTTCTTCATCGGAGCGGGCCTGGGATGGATGGTGGATCGGCAGCCCGCAACATCCACGAAAACCGAGCGCAACGGGTCACCTCGTCCAGCCCGAAAAAGTGTAGGAATACGCCGCATTGCCGGTCGCGAAAGCGGGTCGACAGCGCTGCGCCTCGTCCTACGGAATCCGTTTGGCTGAGCCTGTAAGCCGGCCATGCCGACCGCCAATACGGTCTGGGTTCCAACAAGTCAGGAGACCTACATGAAATCAAAGTCCCTCGCGGCAGCAGCAATCGTTCTTGCACTCGGCGCCGCAGCACCGGTGATGGCCCAGTCGACCACCGGCACCAGCGGAACCGGCATGGGGAGCTCGGGTTCCAGCTCGGGTTCGAGCATGGGATCGGGTACCGGCGGAACGTCGGGCAGCATGGGTTCCGGCCACGGCATGTCCGGCGCCCGCACCGGTACATCGGGCATGGGCATGTCGGGTAGCTCGGCCACGCCGGGCACGCCGGGCGGCGACAGTTCGACCGGCACCACGGGCAACACCGGAGCCGCCAGTGGCAAGGGCGCCGGCACCACCGGCGGCATGACCGGTCAGGGCTCGCTGAAGACAACTCCGGGCTCGACCCCGCCGAGCCGCTGAACAGCGGTTTCACCCTCGCGAATGAAAACGGCGGCCTCGCGGGCCGCCGTTTTTTATTCAAGGCCGGCTCCCCGGCGCGTGTTGTCGATCAGAAGTCGATGGCGGCGGACAACATGACCGTGCGCGGCGCGCCGATGGTGACGTAGCCGCTGGCGGTCACCCAGTAAGCCTTGTCGGCAACGTTTTCGACGCTGGCGCGGAACACGACTTTCTTGCTGGCGATCTGCGTGGTGTAGCGGGCGCCGAGGTCGACACGGGTCCACGAAGGCATGCGCAGCGTGTTGGCTGCGTCGTACCACATCGAGGAAGTGTTGATGACCCGGCCGTTCAGGCTCAGGCCGTTGACCCACGGGGTATCCCAGTCCAGGCCCAGGTTGTAGGTGCTGTCCGGAACGCCCGCCGCATCCTTGCCGTTGTTGACACCCGCGCCCAGCTTGGCGTCGTTGTAGGTGGCGCTGGCCATCAGGCGCAGCCCGCGCTGTACTTCACCGTAGGCCGACAGTTCGACGCCACGGTTCTTCTGTTTGCTGCCGTAGCTGAAGATGTTGGTCACCGGGTCGGTGTAGCTGTTGGGCTGCTCGATCTGGAACAGGGCGACCTGGGTCAGCAGGGTTCCCCAGTCGCGCTTCAGGCCGATTTCGTGCTGTTTGGACTTCTGCGGCGCGAACACCTCGCCGGCGTTGGCCGTGGTTGCGCCGGCCTGGCCGCCCGCGCCCAGGCCGGCGGTGTAGTTGTAGAAGACCGAAGTGTTGCGGTCGGCCTTGAAGACCATGCCGACCAGGGGCGTGATGGCGCTTTCCTTGTAGGCGGTGGATCCGTTCACGCTCTTGCGGTTGACGGTCTGGTCACGTACGCCGAGGGTCAGCAGGAAACGGTTGTCGAACATGCTCATCGTGTCGGCGATGGCAAAGCTGTAGAGCTCCAGCTTGGAGCTGAGCGTCGGGTCGTTGCGGGCAATGTTCAGCGTGGGCAGGGGCGCCGGGTTATAGATGTTCGACGCCACCGTGTTGCTGCCGAGCTGGTAGAAATAGCCGGTCTCGCGCTGCAGCGTATTGGCGGCAACGACCACCGTGTGGCCGACCGCGCCGGTGCTGAACCGCGTACGCAGGCCGACGTCGGCCGACGAAGTCTTGTTGTATTCGTCGTAGTAACCGTTCTGCAGCGTGAAGTTGCCCAGCCGGTTGATGCCGCCCGGCGTGCGCGGGAAGTTCTGCTCGCTGTTGGTTTCGCTGTAGCCGATGCCGCCGTAGACCGTGGTGCGGTCGTTCAGGTCGTATTCGATGCGCGAGAGGGCTGTCTTCGCGGTGTCGGTCAGCACGGCACCGGGATAGTAGGTGCGGCGCGGGTCGGACACGGCCGGCGGCGCGGTGATGCCTGCGCCGGTGGCGAACGTGGCCTGGGGCCGGAACTCGGTTGTCTTGTTGTCGGTGTACAGCAGGTCGGCAGACCAGCGCAGGCCGGAGCCGGCGTAGTCGACACCCAGCGAACCCAGGCCCACGCGCTGGCGGCCGCCGTCGACATTGCCTTCGCCGTTGCGCCAGACGGCGTTGGCGCGCACGCCCCACTGGTTGTCTTCGCCGAATCTGCGGCCCACGTCGAGGTGGGTGCCGAACTGCGCCTTGCCCATGTAGGTGGTGGTGAGGCGGGTCAGCGGGATGTCGCTTGCGCGTTTGGTCACCACGTTGATGGCGCCGCCGACGCTGGAAGCCGGGCCGGTGCCGTTGGTGAATGCACCGGGGCCCTTGAGCACTTCGACCCGCTCGATCATCTCGAGCGGAATGCGCGTTGCGGGCGACAGGCCGTACAGGCCGTTGATGGCGGTGTCGCGGGTGCCGACCTGCAGGCCGCGGATCTGGAAGTCGTCGCCGTAGCCGCCGCGTGCCTGCAGGGTGCGTACGGATGCGTCGTTCATGACGACGTCGGCGACCGTGAGCGCCTGCTGGTTCTCGATCAGCTCGGAGGTGTAGTTGGTGGTGCTGAAAGGTACGTTCAGCAAGTCGGTCTTGCCCAGCAGGCCCAGGTCGCCGCCGCGTGCCAGCTGGCCGCCCGAATAGGTTTTCTGCAGGCCGCCGATGGCTTCGGCCTGGTCGGCCACGTCGACCTGTTCCAGCTTGATCCTGGTGTCGACGGTTTGTGCGCCGGCGGTCGCGGCAGCGATCAACACACCGAACCCGACCATCTGGCGGGCAAGGGTGGCGATGGGCGTGCGGGCGAACCCGGCGGAAGGTGCGAAATTCATGTTCGGAGGGATCGGGTAAACAGGCGGCGCCGGAAAAAATGCCGTGAAGAGAAGAAGCGCCAACTTCAAACAGCAATGCGAAGCGTTCGCATTATATGGATCCAATGTGACAACCTGTTGTTGCCGCGCTACCTCGGATACACACAGGACACGCAACAGGCCCGCCTTCAGCTCACCTCAGGACATCCACCCCGGCAGCAACTGCACCAGCGCCGTCCCCACGATGCCCTGCACGGTGACGTAGTGCCAAAACAGCACGATGTTGTCGAGGGTGGCCCGGGCGTTGTGGCGCAATGCGCCGCTCAGGGATCGGGCCAGCAGATAAGGCCCCATCACGGCCAGCACGGCGACATGGAAACCCTGCCAGCCCATGAGGGCGGCAACGGTGGCGCTCCATGCATCGGCGCGCGGATCCAGGCCCGCAGCCGACTGGCCGGCGACGTCCAGCGCAAGACTGCCGGCGACACACCCGAAAGCCAGCACCACCGCCGCCCGCAGCCGGCCCTGCCCCGCCTTTCGTCCGAACCCCTGCCTGGCGTATTCCAGCGCCACGGAAGCCAGCAGCAGCAGCGTACCGGAGCCCACCGGCCACACCGGTCCCGGCAAGGCGGCCCCCGGCGGCGGGCAGATTTCCGCGGCCATCGACACATGGAGATGGGCAAACGCCATGGATGCGAACACGCTGGCATCGACGCACAGCAGGATGACCGTCGCCCACCAGGAATGGGACTGCCGACCGGTGCGCTGGGTCGGAAGCCACACGCCGTCGGCGACCTCGGCCTGCGCATCCGGCGCCGGCCGGTCCGACTTCCACAGCCATCCGACGATGCAAGCGACGGCAAGCAAACCGAACAACAACGCGGGCAGGACCATGGAAACGGTCAGCAGCAAAAAGAAACCGGCGGTGCCCGCCGCCGCCACGAATGGCAACCAGCCATCGCCGGGCAAGCGCAGCAACTGGCGCGGCTCGGCCGACACGACGCTGGTGACCAGGGTTTCGCGGCCCCCATAAACGGTGCGCGGCAGCCAGAACGCGCCCGCCTCCATCTCGGCGGCCAGCCCGGGCCGCTGCCACAGCGGTTCGCGTGAATCCACCTGCGGGATGCTGCGAACGCCGTATTCCTTGCCGCCAGCCCATTCGAGCGTGGGCGCCCGCCACGGGTCGGCGTGCGGGCCGGCCTTGCGTTTCAGCGTGCGCGCCAGGTCACCCAGGCACAGCAGCGCACCGGCTGCGAAGGCAAAGGCGCCGACCGTCGACAACAGGTTCGGCAACTCCCAGCCCAGGCCCGGCGCATAGGTGTAGACCCGCCGCGGCATGCCCATCAGGCCGGCGATGTGCATGGGAAAGAAGGCGAGGTTGAAGCCGCCGAACATCAGGCCGAAGGTCCACCGGCCGAGCCGTTCTGAAAGCCGGTTGCCGTCCACCAGCGGCGCCCAGTAATACAGGCCGGCGAATACCGGGAACACCATGCCGCCGATCAGCACGTAGTGCAGGTGGGCGACGATGAAATAGGTGTCGTGCACCTGCCAGTCGAAAGGCAGCACCGCCACCATGATCCCGGTCAGCCCGCCCAGCACGAAGATGGCGTGGAAACCGACCAGGAACAGCGTCGGTGTGTCGGCCCGCGCCGTTCCGCGCCAGAAGGTGGCGATCCAGGCGAACACCTGCACCGCGCTGGGCACCGCGACGGCGAAGCTGGCGGCCGACACCAGGTACATGGAGAAAGTGCCCAGCCCGGCGGTGAACATGTGGTGAACCCACAGCGCGAAACTCAGCAGCCCGACACCGCACAGCGCGGCCACCGTCCAGCGGTAGCCCACCAGCGGCGTGCGCGCCAGGGCCGGCACCATCATCGACACCATGCCGGCCGCGGGCAGGAAGATGATGTAGACCTCCGGGTGGCCGAAGAACCAGAAAAGGTGCTGCCAGAGCAGCGGGTCGCCGCCCCTCGCCGGAATGAAGAAAGGCCAGTCGAACGCCCTTTCCATTTCCAGCAGCAGCGTGCCGGCGATGATCGCGGGGAAGGCGAAGACGATCATCAGCGCGGTCACCAGCATGGCCCACGCGAACACCGGCATCTTGCCCAGCGACATGCCCGGCGCCCGGGTGAAAAGCACGCCGATGATCAGTTCGATGGCACCGGCAATCGCCGATATCTCGATGAACCCGATACCCAGCAGCCACCAGTCGGCACCCACGCCGGGCGAATGTTCCTTGCCGGTCAGCGGCGGGTACATGAACCATCCGCCGTCGGGCGAGGCACCGAAGAATATGGTGCAGAAGAAGACGATGCCGCCGATGGCATAGGCCCAGAAACCATAGGCCGAAAGCCGCGGGAAAGGCAGGTCGCGCGCGCCCAGCATGCCGGGCAGCAGGTATACCGCCAATGCCTCAACCACCGGCACGGCGAACAGAAACATCATCACGGTGCCGTGCATCGTGAAGACCTGGTTGTAAGTGGCCGCTGAAAGCAGGCCGGCCTCGGGCACTGCCAGCTGGGCGCGGATCATCAGCCCCAGAACACCTGCCAGCACGAAGAACAGCAGTGCGGCGGCGATGTAGAAAACGCCGACCTGCGTGTTGTTGACCGCGGCCAGGCGGCGCCAGCCGGCCGGCGGCGGGGTCCACGCGCGCTCGAGCGTTTCACGTTCGCCATCGGGACGCGGCAGGCGGCTCAGGGGCTTCGATGGATGGTTCATTTGAGCGAGATGAGCCAGGCGGACAGGGCATCTAGGTCGGGTGCTGCCAGCCGGTCGTAGGTCGGCATGCGGCTGCCGGGCTTCAGGTGCTGCACATGGGTCAACCAGTGCGCCATGGTGCCGGCGTCGTTGGGCAGCGTGCCGGACGCCAGGTGTAGCCGGCTGCCGACGTGGGTCAGGTCAGGCCCGAGGCGAGCGCTTTCGCCCACGCCGCGCACCGTATGGCAAACACCGCATTTCTGGTCTTCGAAAATCTTGCGGCCAGCCCGTTGGCGGTCGTCGGAAGGAGCCTGGGCTGGCCGCGCCTGCGCCGCCAGCCAGGCATCGAAATCGGCCTGCGGCTGGGCCACGGCATGCAGCGCCATGCGCGCATGAGCCTCACCGCAGAATTCGGCGCACTGGCCACGGTAGACACCGGCCCTGGACGCGCTCAGCAGCAGATGGTTGACACGCCCCGGCACCATGTCCATCTTGCCGCCCAGTTCGGGTATCCACAGGCTGTGGATGACCTCGGCGCTGGAAAGGCCCAGCAGCACCGGCCGGCCCACAGGCAGCCGCAACTCGTTGGCGGTGACGATCTCGGTGCCGGTGACGGGGTCGCGGTACCGGATCTCCCACCACCACATGCGTCCGGTGATCGACACGATCAATGCGCCGGGCGGCGGCGCAGCCTGCCAGGGCGGGGTTCGGGAGGCGCTGTAGAAGAACAACGCAGTCAGCACCACCAGCGGCAAGACCAGCCCGCCGCCGACCAGCCACCACGCAGGCCGCACACCTCCGGCACGCCGCCACAGCGCCCAGGCCATCAAGAACATGGTCGCGGCGAACAGCATTGCGGCCCCGACGATGAGCACCCAGCCAACTTCGGCAATGGACGCCGCTGCCGGACCTGCGGGCGAAAAAACCAGCGGCATGGTCATGGGCCACGCTGGGCGGCAAGCCAGGCCGCCATGTCACGCGCCTCTTGTGGCTGCACGCCCATGTCGGGCATGGTGGTCCCAGGAACCAGGGCCGACGGACGCTCGATCCAGCGGGCCAGCAAGTCCGGCCGGTTGACCAGACGCCCTGCGATGTAACTGCGCAGGCCGAAGCTTTCGAGACTCGGCCCGGTGGTGCCCCGCGCTGCAGGCACACCCGGAACCACATGGCAGGCGCCGCACTGGTATTGCGACATCAGGCGCTTGCCGCGCGCGGCATCGCCGGTCATGGGCTCGGCGGCCCGTACCTCGGTCGACAGCGCCGATGCCGCGCTCAGCATCAGGAGACTCAGGGCTGTTGGAAGGTTGAGAAGACCGGGCATTACGGTCATTCTCATGGCCGCGTTGGATACAAAGCGAACCAAATGCAACCAAGCCGCTGGAGCACACCGACACAATCGTCCGCATGCTGCATCGCCGAACCGTCTATGTCACCGTCGTGCTCACCTTGCTGGCCGCGGGGCTGGTCGCATGTGCCGCCGCACTGGTGGTTGTTCAGGGCGGTCTTTACAACGTGGCGGCCACCACGCAGCACTGGAAGCCGGTCTACCGCATCCTCGAACGGGCCATGGAAAAGTCGGTGGCGCTGCATGCCCGTGACATCGAGCCTCCGCCGCTGGGCAGCGAGCACCAGGTGCTGCAGGGCGCCGCCTGCTACCAGGAAAAATGCCTGCAGTGCCACGGCGCCCCGGGTGTCGCACAGGGGCAGATCGGCCAGAGCATGCAGCCGCTGCCCGGCCCGCTGATGGATGCTGCGCGACGCTGGCAGGCGCGCGAGCTGTATTGGCTCACGCGCAACGGGATCCGCATGAGCGGCATGCCGGCATGGGAAATGCAGCTGGACGATCAGGAGTTGTGGGCGGTCGTGGCTTTTCTGGAACACCTTCCCCAACTCAACGCAAGCGCCTATGCCGACACCATCTGGCGCGCGTCACAGGCGCAGGCGACAGGCGCCCTGCCCCGCTGCGGCAGCGCCATGGCCAGCCGCGCGGCGGTGGCTGCCGGCGACATCGAACGCGGCCGCCGGGCGCTTTATCAGAAGGCATGCAACACCTGCCACGTGATCCCCGGCATCACCGGGCCCGACACCCATGTCGGCCCGCCCCTCCATGCCTACGGCCAACGGGCCATGGTCGCAGGCGTGCTCCCCTATTCGAGCGTCAATCTTGAGCGCTGGCTGCTGGCACCGCACCAGCTCAAACCCGGCACCGCCATGCCGGCGATGGGCCTGAGCCCGGCCGATGCCCGTGACATCGCGGCGTATCTCGGCGACCTGCGCTAGATCGCGGCGACGAAATCCTACAGGCGGATGCGGCGGCGGACACCGGACTGCGGAGACAGGCTGAGACACAGTCGCGAGGGATCGAAGAAAGGCAAACGATGAGTTCGTCCACACCGCACAAACAGGCCACCAGGGATCCCGAAGGCGGCCTCACTGCAGCCGGCCGCGCCGAGTTTCGGGAAAAACAGGGCTCCCGGCTCAAGCCAGGCGTTACCAAACCCATCAGCGAGATGATGCCGGACGAAATGCGCCGCAAGGGCAGCTGGGCCACGCGTTTCTACGGCCGCGACCCGCTGCCGCCACTGAAGGACGACAAGGGAAAGCCGACCCGTTTCGCCCTCTCGGCGCATGCCTGGGGCGAGCCGGTTCCGCGCACCGAAGCAGCGGCGCGGCGCATCGCCGAAAAGGGCCGACGGCTGCTGGAGCGGTATCGCCGCATACAGGCCAAGACGGCGAAGGCAGCGAAATAATCGATGAAAAAGTTGCGCGCTGCCTGGCAGCGACTCGTGGATGGCGCTTTGGCTGTGCCCGGCCTGAACGTGCTGCTGCGCGCCATTCGCAACTATGTGCTGCACCAGAGCGCCAACCAGGCCGGCAGCCTGGCGTTCTCGTCGGTGCTCTCGATGTTCCCGCTGTTGTTGCTGCTGTCTTCGGCGGCCGGCTACATCGGCGGGCCGGGCGACGTGGCCGCACTGGCGAGCCGGGTGCTGGGCTATGCGCCGCCCGTCGTGCGTGACGCACTCAAGCCGGTGGTCGACCAGGTGCTGGCGCAGCGCAACCAGGCCCTGCTCACCATCGGACTGCTGGTCACGTTGTGGACCGCGTCTTCAGGCATGCAGGCGGTGCGCTCCGCCATGAACCGCTCTTACGGCATCCACAAGGGCCTGCCCTTCTGGAAGGCGCGCATCAAGGTCACCCTGTTCACCATCGTGGTGGGCGCCGGGGTGCTGTTCACCTTCAGTTCGGTGGTGGTGATGCCTTACCTGTGGCGGCTGCTCGAGGACAACGTCGGGGCCGGCCGGGACATCGCCTGGCTGCGCGACGGCGTGCGTTACGGCTCGGCCTTTGTCGTGCTGACGGTGCTTTACAGCCTGCTTTACGGCTGGCTGCCGGACACCCGCCTGCATTTACGGACGGTTCTGCCAGGTGCACTGGTCGGCGCAGCGCTCTGGGTGGCGGGCGCGGCCACCCTGTCGTACACGCTGCGCTCGGCCGGAAAGCTGACCCTCGTCTACGGCAGTTTTGCGGGCCTGGTGGCAACGCTGGTGTTTCTGTATGCCAGCGCCACCACGCTCATCTTCGGCGCCGAGGTGAACGGCGTGATGCACAAGAAGCTTTTACGCGAACGCGCCGACGAGCCGGGCGATGGGCAGCCCACGCCGTAGATCATTCAAGGTCTTCAATCACCAGCGTGCGGTAACGCTGCGCCAGCGAAAAAGGAACACGGCGTGCGATCGTCATCAGCCGCTCCGTGTCCTCGCGCGAATCGGACACCACCACCAGGCCGTGATGTCCTTGCCGCGCGAGCGTCTCGAAAGAACGGGCAGTCGCTCCTTCGGTACCCACCGACGGCAATGGGATATCGGCGTCGCCGTGCGGCGCGATCTCTCGCAGCACCGTGGCAGGCGTCAGGCTCGTTACCTGGTCGGCCGGGAAACCGCCATCGGCGACCAGGCTTTCAGCGGTGCGCTCGGCATCCGCTTTTTCTGGAAACAGGATGACGACGTGGCCTGTGGGATAGAAGGTCCCACTCATGGTGCGCATCTTTTCGTCGGGTACGAACTCTCTCATCGGTGTCTCCTTTTCATCGCGCCGCCACGGCGCTGGAATGGCAGCTTAGGCAACGATGCGCGACGGAGCTGTAGGACACGACAGACTGAGGTAACAAGCTGGGACACCGTCGATGCCGCGGCAAACCATGATTGCGCCTGCACAAACGGAGACCCCATGCGCACGCTCGCATTAGCATCAGCAATAGCAGTAACGGCACTGGTCATCGGCACGGCAGCCCAGGCCGCACCGCCGCCGCCCGACAACCTGCCGGGCACCATTCATTTCGATTCCGGCTCGTCGAACGTAAAAGCAAGGCAGGCCAGGAATAAAAAGAAGCCGGTACGCCGCACTGGCAACGCCACGATGAACAAGAACGCAGCACGCGACGGAACCGGCAAGCAATAGACGTCAAGGCGGGCTAACCCACGCCACGTGGCGAGACCGCAACTTCACCGGGCAAGCCCCAAGACCTTTTTCGTTCTGTCGCGCGTACAAATCTTGCTTGCAACACCGCAATAGGATTGAGCAATGGCTGAAGTACCCACCTACGCCCGGTCATGGGGATTGACCCCCATGAAAGAACGCGAAGAAACCGCCCCCGCACTTGACGCATGGCACGACATGGCGCCGCGCCGCCGGACCCGGCCACAGGCATATCGAGGCCGATGGGCGGCCGGCGCGATCGCGGTGTCCACCAGCGCGGTCTGGGCATCGTTCGCGTTTCCGGAAGTAGTTCAGTTGCTCATCAGGCACTGATTGAATTGCGAATAATAAGATAGGCGTGCAGATTTCATGCGTCATGATCTGCACGCCTCTGAATCGGATGCGGCGATAATCCAAACCATTTGGCGCGGCATTATTAAGCTGGCTGGCTTACTGCCGGCAGATAAAATTCAACCGCGCAATAAAAACAAATGCCGCATTAATACCGTTCGCAAATCCTGCACCCAGACAAATGCCTTGGCAGGCTGATAGCACTCTCTCCAACCCGACTGCAGGCCATACAGTCGGGTGGCGAATTTGCTGGTTTATGAATGTTTCATGCAGCAGCGCCAACGCGCAGAGAAAGTAAGCGCGGGCTCGGATCATCTATCATCCAGGCTTCACCAACTTGAGGAAATTCGATGGATGAGGAGCTGAAACAGGCGGGCGAAAACCTCGGCCTTCACACTGCGGTGGCGATGTTGTTCGCGTCACAGGACAAACTCGAACTGGACGCCCTGAATAATGTCGGCCGCGCAATGTTGGTCGACCTGGACACAAAATCCCAAGGTCACCCGGACGTGTACCAGCTTACCGTTTTGCACGAAGCGATGAAGACCCTGGACAGCATCAGTACGCTGGCGCGGGCAATTCGTGACGGAGAAATAAAGGGCGTCCAGGGTATTCCTCCGGCACGTCGCTAGCATTCGGGCAATTTTTGCTGAGTCGTTAGCAAGCTCAGCGAGCCAAAAGGCAGAAAGGGCGTGGCATCGCTGGAGAGCCTTCGATTGGTTGGTGCGACGTGCGGGTCGAACGCACCACAAATGGTTAATGTTCCAAACCATGACCGCGCCCACCACTGCCAGGATTCCTGGTCAGCAAGCTGTCCTACGTCGCCCCCGCGCAAATGCCTGCGGCGCGGCCATTGCTGGCTCTCTACGGTGAAGTCTTCAACCAATCGGAGACCCTCATGAACGTCAAATCCCTCACCGCCGCAGCCACCCTGGCTTGTGTTGCGGCGCTCGGCGCCTCGCCCGCATTTGCCCAAAACGCCACCGGTGGCGAAAACTCCAAGCAAGGTTCCACCGCGACCACCGGCACCGCCACGTCGACGTCCAAGAAAGATGGCGGGCAAAACAGCATGAGCGGCTCGGCTTCGGCGCGCACCGGTAACGCCAACATGGGAATGAAGGGCGGAACTTCGGGCGGCGCGGCAACCATGCCCGGCACGACGGGTGGTGATAGTTCGACCGGCACGACTGGCAACACCGGTGCAGCGGGTGGCGCTGGCGCTGGAGCCATGGGCGGGAGCGGCCAAGGGGCGCTGAAAACCACTCCGGGCTCGATGCCAGCCAAGTAATTCGATAACTCAGATGTGAGTTGGGGCCGAGGCCCCCACAGCGGCCGGCGACGGCCGTTTTGCGTTTCTGCGGCATTACACGGCTCATTTCCGGTTGAGCCGTTTTGTAGGAGTTCAAGCCGGCGCCACTTGAAACGTGAATGCACACTACGACGTAGACAGACTGAACTGAACCAGAGCTTGAACGTCTTGATCCCACCGGGCGACGGCATGCCATCCCACGCTGTGGTGGCCGACAGGCGGCACGATGTGTTCATGACTGATCCACGCAATGTCGCGCACGACAAAAAAGTGCAGCAAGAGAAAAAGAACCACGGCGAAGAAATCGCACCCGGTTCGATACATGTGCCGCAGCCTGGTCAAAAGCCAGCCATGAAGCACGAAGAAACAGACGCCGAGAAAGATGCCGAAGCCGGCTCCTGAGGTTTTGCACTTTCATCAAGGGCCGCAGATGCGGCCCTTTTCATTTTTAGCAGCGATTCTGCGATTCGAGAGGAGCCGCCGATCGGCATTGGCGGTACCGCCCGCCCAGTTCAACTGGGCTAGTTCGTCGTGGCCCCCGAAGCTGTCGCCATGAATGCGGCCCGACCAAAGAAAAAGGGCCTAGCATTTCTGCTAAGCCCTTGAATTCATTGGTGGGACGTGCGGGGGTCGAACCCACGACAAACGGATTAAAAGTCCGCTGCTCTACCAACTGAGCTAACGTCCCATCCGCTTCACACGCTTTGATTAGCGCATGTAGCGAAGCCCACGATTATAGGGTACTTTTTGGAGCTGTCGCAAGTCTCTCGATAACGTGCCCTGCCGCTACCAGGCCGAAGGTGGCAGTGACGCTCACCAGCGACCCGAAACCGTGGCAATTCAGGCTTCCGTCGCCGTCGATTGCACATGACGGGTCGGGCGGCGCCACCGATTCGCGGCTGAACACGCAGCTGATGCCGATGGTCTTGCCGTCACGCGGCGCGCCGTGTTCCTTGCGCAACCGGTAACGCAGTTGGGCCAGCAGCGGATCGTGGGTGGTCAGCGACAGGTCTGCAACTTCGACTGCCTGCGCACGGCGTTTCCCGCCGGCGGCGCCGACAGTGACGTATTCGACTTTCCGCGCCCGCTTCTGCTTGCGCTGCTGCAAGGCCCACCGCGCCATGACCATCTTTGCTTTCGCGTCGTCACATGCATCGATGACCGCATCGGCCTCGGCTGGCAACAACGTCAGCCAGTTATCCGCGTCCACGAATTCGTCGATGGCATCGACCCGGCAGTCGGGGTTGATCTGCGCGATGCGTTCCTGCATCGCGAGCACCTTGGCCTGGCCAACAGTGGCGGTCAGGGCATGGATCTGGCGGTTGACGTTGGACTCGGCTATGTGGTCGAGGTCGACCAGCGTCAGCCGGCCGATACCGCTGCGAGCCAGCGCCTCGGCCGCCCAGGATCCGACTCCGCCGATGCCGACCACCACGACACAGGCATCGCGCAAACGCGCGGCCGGGTCGACGCCATACAACCGCTCTAGCCCGCCGAAACGACGGGCGGCATCGACCGTCTGGTTCACTTCAGGCGCGCCAGCCGTTCACGCGCTGCTGCGGCGGCTTCCGACTGGGGGAAGGCCTTCATGAGATCTTCCAGCGTCTTTCGGGCAGCCTTGGTGTCCTTGAGCTCGGCCTGGCAGTTGGCAATGGCCAGCGCGGCTTCGGGTGCCCGTGCGTGGGTTGGCGCGAGAGTCAGCAATGCCTTGAAGCTGACGATTGCTTCCTTGTAAGCCCGGTTGGCGTACTGCGCGTTGCCCAGCCAGAAATACGCCGAAGGCAGGTAACCCGACTGCGGATACTTCAGGACAAACCCGTTGAAGGCGTTTTGCGCAGCATTGAAATCGCCCTGGCGAAACACTGCGAGCGCGGCTTCGTAGTCGGTCTTCTCGGCAGGCTTGGCATTGAATTCGACGCCGTCGACGGTAACCTTGGCAGGCTCGAACTGGCGCATGCGTTCGTCCACGCCCTGTGCGATGTCCTTCTGGCGGCGCTGAAGTTCGGACAGGTCGCGCTGCAACTGTTCGTTCTGGCCGCGCATGGTGGCCTGGTCGGCGCGCAACGATTCGATCTGGCTTTGCAGGGTCAGGAGGCTACGGCGCAGTTCGGTGTTCTCGCCGGAAAGACGGGTGATCTGCTGGGCATTGGTATCGATGCGCTGGCGGATTTCCAGGATGGCGCGGCGGGCTTCGTCGTCGTCGAAGAGGCCGGCGTGCGCTACGGACGCGGACGCCACCAGGGCAACCGCGGCAGCGCGTGCCACCCACGAAACCACGCGGAGTTGCGGGTGACGTGTGCTCATCAGCGGTACGAGAACTCGGCGCGACGGTTCTGCGCGAAGGCAGCTTCGTCATGACCGGTGGAAGCCGGCTTTTCCGAGCCGAAGCTGACGGCTTCGACCTGGCTGTCGGACACGCCCAGCAGCGTCAGTGCACGACGGACGGCTTCAGAACGCTTCTGGCCCAGTGCGAGGTTGTATTCGTGGCCGCCACGTTCGTCGGTGTTGCCTTCGATGGAGACACGACGATTGGGGTTTGCCTTCAGGAAGCGGGCGTGCGATTCGATCAGCGACTGGAACTCGGCCTTGATGCTGAAGCTGTCGTAGTCGAAGTACACGATGCGGGCGACACCGACCGGGCCTTGCGCGGTGGCGGTGGCGTTGATGTCGACCGGCGTCACGCCGGTCTGGCCCATGCGCCCGCTGTTGGCACCAGCACCCGCTGCCGTGCTGGCGCCGCGGTCTTCGACCGGCGTGTTGTCGAGCTTGACGGGAGAACTGCAGCCGGCGATGAGGGCGGTGGCGGCGAGCGCCATGGAAACTTGCTTGAACATGAGAGACCTCCTGAGGGACCTATTGGTTTGGTTTGAATACACAAAAAACTGAAAGGCGGAAACTTGAAAACGATAAGGGGTTGTCAAGGCTGCTTGGTGAACGGACCCCAGTCGGGTTCCCGGATATCACCGCCCTGGCCGGCCAGGCGCGCCTTGATCTTCCCGTCGACCGTGGTTGTCATCAGCGCTTCGCGGCCTTGCTGGCGCGTGGCATAGATGATCAGCCGGCCGTTGGGCGCAAAGCTGGGGTTTTCGTCGTTCGCGGTGTCGGTGATCGAGGTGACCGTACCGCCCGAAAGTTCCATGACCTGCAGCTTGAAAGCGCCGCCGACCCGGGAAATGTAAGCAAGATAACGCCCGTCCGGACTGATGGTCGGGGAAATGTTGTACGACCCGGTAAAGGTGACACGTTCGGCATTTCCGCCACCCACCGGCATGCGGTAGATCTGCGGTGCGCCGCCCCGGTCGCTGACGAAATACAGGCTGCGCCCATCTGCCGAGAACGTGGGTTCGGTATCGATGCCGGCGCTCTGCATCAGGCGGCGTGGCTCGCCGCCGCCCGCGTCTATCACGTACAGCTGCGATCCACCGTCGCGGCTCAGCGTGACGGCCAGGGTGCGGCCGTCCGGCGACCATGCGGGTGCGCTGTTCGAACCCCGGAAATTGGCAATCAGGCGGCGGCGCCCGTTGGTGATCTCGTGCACATAGACCACCGGCTTGCGGGATTCGAAGGAGACATAGGCCAGCTGGCTGCCGCTGGGCGACCAGGCGGGCGAGATGATGGGTTCGGGGCTGGTCAGTGCGGCCTGCGAATTCTCGCCGTCGGCATCGGCCACCCACAGGGTGTAGCGGGTGCCGGCCTTGGTGACGTAGGCAATGCGGGTCGAGAACACGCCCTTCTCGCCGGTTAGCTTTTCATAGATGAAGTCGGCAATGCGGTGGGCCGCCAGTCGCAGGTCGATCTGCGGGACGACAAAACTCTGGCCGCCGAGGTCTTCTCCACGCACCACGTCCCACAGACGGAACCGCACGTCGTAGCGGCCGTCGGCCAGACGGGTGACGCTGCCTTCGGCGAGCGAGTCGGCGCCCTTCTGGCGCCACAGGCTGACGTCCGGCCGGGAGTTCTCGTCGAGCTCGACGCCGGCCGGATCGATGGCACGAAAACGGCCGCTGCGCTCGAGGTCGGCCTGGATGATGGCGGCTATTTTCTGCGGGCTTTGGGCTTCGCCCTTGAAAGGCGCGATGGCGATAGGCGCCTGGGTGAGGCCGACACCCGAGACTTCGACGCGGAACTGGGCCAGCGCCGGCAGGCTCGGTGCCAGGGCCAGAACACCGGCGGCTGCGCCCATCAAGGTACGACGCTGGAAGGAAGACAGGGGGCGGTTGGATGTCGGCAGCACGGCGATTGGATAATTCATGAAAAGCAAAGAGGGCATGCACGCTCTTGCGTGCGCAGGTCAACGGCGTTAAGCCGGCACGCAGCCGGATGTTACACATCGCCGACCATCGGCTGAAACAAAAGGTGTGACCAAAAACTGCAAAGCTTCGCAACAAGGCGCAAACGTAGAATCGCCGGAACATGCAGAGTTCCCAAGACACGGGCCGGTCGGCCAAAGAATCGACGACGGCGGCGCCGGCCTCGTCCCAGCATTCGGCCACGCCCCCAACCCTGCTGGGCAGGCTGCGCAGGCTTGCCACTTATTTCGGGCTCCACAAGGCGGCCTGGACGCTGGCCATCTGCGCCACGGTCGTCGCGGCCATCACCGAGCCGCTCATTCCGGCGCTGATGAAACCCCTGCTGGACCGCGGTTTCACCCAGGGCAGGCTTGCCTTGTGGGCGGTGCCGATCGCGGTGATCGGACTGTTCGCCGTACGCGGGCTGGCCCAGTTCGCCTCTCAGTACGCACTGGCGCAGATCGCCAACGAAGGCATGATCGCCTTGCGACGCGACCTCTTCAACCGGCTGTTGCAGGCCGAGATGGCGCTGTTCTCGCGGCAGTCGGCCAGCGCACTATCGAACACGGTCGTCTATGAAGTCCAGACCGGCGCGACGCTTGTGGTGCAGGCCTTGCTGGGCCTGTCGCGCGACGGCTTCACCATGGTCGCCCTGCTCGGCTACCTGCTGTGGCTCAACTGGCAGCTCACCCTGGTGGTCGGCATCGTCATTCCGGGCGTCGCCTGGATCATGAAGACGCTTTCGCGCCGCCTTTACCAGGTCACCAAGGCCGGCCAGCAAGCCACCGACGACCTGGCCTACGTGGTCGAAGAGAACGTGCTGGCGCACCGCATGGTGCGGCTGCACGGTGCACAGGTCGGCCAGCAGAAACGCTTCAACGACCTGGCAGGCAAGCTGCGCAAGCTGGCCATCAAGTCGACCGTGGCCTCGGCCGCCATGACACCGCTGACCCAGATGCTGGCGGCTGCGGCGTTGTCGGCTGTGATCGTCATCGCGCTTTGGCAGGGCCGCATCGGAGACGACCCCAAGGGCGTGACGGTGGGCGGTTTCGTCGCTTTCATCACCGCCATGCTGATGTTGATCGCGCCCATTCGCCGGCTGGCCGAAATCGCGAATCCCGTCACCCGGGGCGTGGCGGCACTGGAGCGCGGCCTGGCCCTGCTGGGCGAAGTCAAGACCGAGACTGGCGGCGAATGGCAACCGACCGCGCCCCGCGCTGCCGGTGCGCCGCTGATCGAATGGCGCAACGTGCAGGTCGCCTACCGCGAAGGCACGGCGCCCGCGCTCGACGGTGTGAGCCTGTCGGTGCGGCAAGGCGAGGTGGTGGCGTTTGTCGGGCCATCGGGATCGGGCAAGACCACGCTGGTCAACCTGTTGCCGCGCTTCGTGTTGCCCAGCCACGGCTCCATCGAAGTCAACGGACACGACGTGGCCGACTGGCAACTGCAGGCGCTGCGCGACCAGTTCGCCATGGTCAGCCAGGACGTCGTGATGTTCAACGACACGGTGGCCGCCAACGTCGCCATGGGCCAGCCGCAAGACCGCGAACGCCTGCAACGCTGCCTCGAAGACGCAAATCTGGCCGAGCATGTGGCCGCCATGCCCATGGGCATCGACACGCCTGTCGGCCACAACGCGGTGGAACTGTCGGGCGGACAGCGCCAACGGCTGGCCATTGCCCGAGCGCTCTACAAGGACGCGCCCATCCTCATCCTCGACGAAGCCACGTCGGCGCTGGACACCCATAGCGAACGCCTGGTGCAACAGGCCCTGGAGCGGGTGATGACCGGCCGCACCACGCTGGTGGTGGCACACCGGCTTTCGACCATCGAGCATGCCGACCGGGTGGTGGTGATGCAGCACGGCCACATCGTCGAACAGGGGACGCACGGCCAACTGCTTGCGGCCGATGGCCTTTATGCCCGTCTGCACACACCATCGGGCAGCACGCGCGAGTTATGAGTCATGGTATGCGGCGCTGGTGTGTTTCCGGCGTGGCGGGTACCGGCCGCAGGTTTTCGTCGAAGGAAACCTCACCCAGTTTCCAGCCGTCACGGCAACGCACCGCCGCCCAGAAGCGCTTCAGCACATACCACTGCTGACGCACCAGGCCCATTCCGTTGTCCGCGTCCACGACGGGATCGCTGACACCGGTCGGCCGCAGGGGCTCGCCATAGAGCGCGGTGCCGAACAGCTGGTCCCACCAGGGCAGCACCTGCCCGAAATTGCAGTTGTGCAGGGCTGGCCGTTCGGGGTCGCGGATCATGTGGTGCAGCCGATGGAAACGCGGGTCGACGAACATCCGTTCGAGCCAGCGACCGAAACCCCAGCGCACGTTGGCATGCGACAGGCTCTGCATCAGTTCGCTGACCATCACCAGAAGAGCAAATTGCGCGGTGTCCACGCCCATCACCAGACCCACCACCGCCAGGATGATGGACTGCAGCATGCCGTCCAGGTAATGGCTGCGATCGTTGGCCCAGCAACTCATCTGCCGCTGGCTGTGGTGCATGCTGTGCATCGCCCACCACCAGGGCAGCTCATGCTGAAGCCTGTGCATCCAGTAGTACGCCAGGTCGTAGACGACGTAATACAGCGCGAACAGCAGCAGTGGATGCGACCCGAACCACGGCACCCACAGCAACAGGCCGGAAGGCCCCTCCTGGACGCCCGATGCTGCCGGCGCGCCGCCGAGCAGGTGCGCCATCGGCGTCAGCACGATGAAACTGAACAGCGGAAACAGGCCGAGCAGCATCACGAGGGTGTAGGTACGGTCCAGGGCGGCCAGCTTGCGGTCGGCCCAGCGTTCTGCAGGCGCCAGCGATTCCAGCGGACGCATCACGAAAGCGATGACGGCGATCTGGGCCAGGGCGATCAGCAATGCCTCGGCGATATCGGCCGGCTCCCCTGCCCCGGTGCGGAACACGGCTGGCAGGTGGCCGAGCACCGGCACCACCACGTGGGCGGAAGTCCAGTCGACGGCGGACTGCCCCAGGGATGCAAGAAGGTGGATCACATCGGCATTTTCACGAGATGACCTGAAAACCACCTGACTGATTGCCGGTTATCCGATGCGATTTCGGACTAAAGCAGCACGATGTCGTAATCCTCGGGGCCCATCGCCACCTCGACCTGCAGCGAAATCGGCTTGCCGATGAAGTCGGACAGCCCCGCCAGGTGCTGGCTTTCGTCGTCCAGAAACAGCTCGACCACCTTGGCCGACGCCACCACCCGGAATTCACGCGGATTGAACTGCCGTGCCTCGCGCAATATCTCGCGGAGGATGTCGTAGGTGACAGTGCGCGGTGTCTTCACCACACCGCGCGCCTGGCAGCACGGGCACGGTTCGCACAACATGTGGGCCAGCGATTCACGGGTGCGTTTGCGGGTCATCTCCACCAGCCCCAGCGGCGAAAAGCTGCCGGCCGAAGTTTTCACACGGTCACGACCCAGCTGCTTGCGGAATTCGGCCAGCACCGCCGTCTGATGGTCTTCGCGCAACATGTCGATGAAATCGACGATGACGATGCCGCCCAGGTTGCGCAGCCGCAGTTGCCGGGCAATGGCCTGCGCGGCTTCCAGGTTGGTCTTGAAGATGGTGTCGTCGAAATTGCGCGCGCCGACGTAGCCGCCGGTATTGACGTCTATGGTGGTCAGCGCCTCGGTCTGGTCGACGATGAGATAACCGCCCGACTTCAGGTCGACGCGCCGGCCCAGTGCCCGCGCGATTTCCTCGTCGATGGCATACAGGTCGAAGATTGGCCGCTCTCCCTGGTAGCGCTGCAGCTTGGGCACCGCCGCCGGCATGAATTCCTCGCCGAAGGCGGCCAGCTTCTGGAACTGCTCGCCCGAATCGATGCGGATGCTCTGGGTCTCCTCGCCCGCCAGGTCGCGCAGCACACGCTGCAGCAGGTTGAGATCCTGGTGCAGCAGCGACCTGGGTGGCAGCTGCAAGGCTGCGCCGCGGATGCGTGCCCAGGTCTTGCGCAGGTAGGCGATGTCGTCGGCCAGTTCGTTGTCGCTGGCGTCCTCGCCGTTGGTGCGCAGGATGAAGCCGCCACCGCCGCCGGTGGCCCGCTCGCCGATCAGCGCCTGCAGGCGATTGCGCAGGGCGTCACGCTGGTCGGGCGGAATCTTTTGCGAAACCCCCACGTGGTCGTCCTGCGGCAGGTAAACCAGCAGACGCCCGGCAATGCTGACCTGCGTGGACAGCCGCGCGCCCTTGGTGCCGATGGCGTCCTTGATGACCTGCACCATCAGCGCCTGGCCCTCGAACACCTGGCGCTCGATAGGCACCAGCGGCTGCGCCTGCCGGTGCGGCACTTCGCCCTCGCCATGGGCATGCCAGACATCGGCCACATGCAGGAAAGCTGCGCGTTCCAGCCCGATGTCGATGAACGCCGACTGCATGCCCGGCAGCACACGCGACACCTTGCCGAGATAGATGTTTCCGACCAGGCCGCGCTCCAGCGTTCGCTCGACATGGATCTCCTGCACCGCTCCGTGTTCCACGACCGCGACACGCGTCTCTTGTGGCGACCAGTTGATCAGGATGTCTTGCTGCATTGTTTTGTTCTCATGGACCCGGGGTGACTTTTGATGATGCCAGACCACCGCGCCTTCTCAGACGACGAAACCGCAATGTCCCAGGAGCTGGGCGGACTCGAACAAGGGCAGTCCCATGATGCCGGTGTAGCTTCCGGAAATCTTGCAGATGTGTGCAGCCGCCGCGCCCTGAATGCCGTACGCACCTGCCTTGCCCATCGGCTCGCCCCCGTCGACGTACCGCTTGATCTGCGCCGTCGTCATGGGTGCGAAGCCCACCCGCGACTCGCTGACGGCGGACCAGCGCTTCTCCCCCGACTGCACGGCCACCGCGGTCAGTACGCGGTGGGTTTTGCCGGTGAGGTTCGTCAGCATGCGGACGGCATCGGCGGCATCGGCCGGCTTGCCGTAGATCCGGCGGCCCAGCGCTACCGTGGTGTCGGCACAAAGAATGGGTGCATCGGGCAGGCCGCGCCGCGCCAGGCGTGCGACCGAGGCATCGAGCTTCAGCGCGGTGACCCGTTGCACATACGCCAGCGGCCCTTCGCCGGGGCGCACCGCCTCCAGCGATTCGGCGTCTTCATCGGCGTCGGCGACGAGGATGCGATGCACCACACCCAGTTGGTCGAGCAGCTGGCTGCGGCGCGGGCTTTGCGATGCGAGGTAGAGGAATTCCGGTTTCATGGCGCCCGATGCTAACGGGCGAAACCTCCAGCAGCCGGCGGGCGTCCGCCATGATGTCCACCAGCCGGGCGCTCCATGCCCGGCTCAGCACCCGATCGGTTTCGGGAGCGCGGGCGGCGGCTTCCTGCGCGGCTGCCATGTGGCCGGCCCACTGTTGCAGTGCCGTGAGCATGCGGCGGGCAGCTTCATCCTCGTCGGCGACCAGCCGGGCATAGGTTTCACGGAATTTGGCGAATCGTGCCGTCAGTTGGGCAAATTCGCCCGGTGGTGTGCAGTTCATTGGCGGGCTCCATCGTTTCGGGTGAACGATGTTTGCCACTGCCAACCGGGCGGGCACAGAAAACCCGAAACGCCAGCACCGCAGGCGAAGCCTGTTGCTACGGCCTATTCACGGTGATACGGATGGCCGGCGTTGACCGACCAGGCCCGGTACAACTGCTCGATCAGAAGCACCCGCGCGAATGCATGCGGCAAGGTCATGTCGGACAGCCGGATGCGTTCGTGTGCCGCGGCGCGAAAGGCTGGCTCCAGCCCGTCGGGCCCGCCGATGACCAGCGCCACGTCATCGCCTTCGAGCTGCCAGGCGCTCAGCCGGGCAGCCAGGGCGTTGGTGGTCAGCGAGGTGCCCCGCTCGTCCAGCACCACGATGCGGGTACCGCGCGGAATCACCGCCTCGATACGGGCGCGCTCGGCCTGGTAGAGGGTCTCGAGCGTCTTCGATCCACGAGGTTCGGTCTTGACCGCCTTCAGGTCGACCTTGAGTTCGGGCGGGAATCTTTTGGCGTAGTCGTCGTACGCCGTCTGTGCCCAACCCGGAACCCGCTGGCCGACGGCCACGATGGACAGTTTCACTGCCGCCGATCCGTCAGCCGACGCTCAACGCGAGGTCTTGCGGGCCGGTGCCTTGCGGGCCGGCGAACGGCTGTCGGCTGGTTTGCCCGCTGCCGCCACGGTCTTCTTGGCCGGTGCGCCGACCACCACGGTCTTGATGCGTGGCTTGGCGACCGGCGTCTTGGTGGCGGCGGACTTGGTGGCCGGCGTCTTGGCCGGGGCCTTCTTCGCCGCGACCTTCTTTGCGGGTGCGGCCGGTGCGGCGGCTGCCGCCTTCTTTGCGGGCGCCCTGGTGCGGCCGGGCATACGCGCCGGCACTTCAGCGGCTTCCGGGACGTCGGCCTTCCTGGCCCGCTTGGCGGGGCCGGCGGCGGCGGCGGCCTTGGCGGAGCCGGGCTTCACGTCGCCGGTCGCCTTCTTGGCGGCAGCCTTGCGAACCTTGGGCTGGGCGGCCAGCGCCTCGGCCAGGGCTTCCTTGGCGGCCTTGGCTGCGTCGGCCGACTTGCCGGACGGGCCCTTCAGGCGCACCGGCGTGTCGCCCCACAGCTCTTCGAGGTGGTAGTACTGGCGGATGGCTGGCTGCATGACGTGCACGACGCAGGCACCGCAGTCCACGATGATCCACTCGCCGTTGTCTTCACCTTCCATGCGCGGCTTGTCGAAGCCGGCTTCACGCACGGCGTCGCGCACGCTCATGGCAAGCGCCTTGGTCTGTCGGTTGGACGTGCCCGAAGCGATGATCACCCGCTCGAACAGCGGCGACAGGTGCTCGGTATTGAACACCCGGATGTCCTGCGCCTTGACGTCCTCCAGGCCATCAACGATGGCGCGTTGGAGTTTCTGGACGTCTTTTTTGGCGGCGGTTTCCGTTTTGGGAGTGGTGGTCATCAGGCAGTTCGGTAGAGGTGGTGTTGGTCAATATATCGCGCCACGCCTGGTGGAACCAGGGGGTGCAGGTCTTCGCCGCGCGCGGCGCGGTCACGAATGTCGGTGGCGCTGGTGTCCACGGCGGGCATGTCGATCCAGCACCAGCGGGCGCCGGGTTCGTTGCGCCAGGGCGGGCCAGCGTCGTCGACGTCGGCTCCGGGCCGCCGTGCGATGGCGATGGTCGCGCCGTCCAGCAGCTCCCGCCAGCCGTGCCAGCCGAGGAGCGAGGCGGCCTGGTCGCCGCCAAGAATGAGGAAAAATTCAGCCGCCGGCATTTCGAGGCGCAGCGACTGCAGGGTATCGGTTGTGTAGCTGGGGCCGCTGCGGCGCATCTCGCGGTCGTCCACCAGTGCGCCCGAAACACCGTCGAAAGCCGCATGGGCCATGGCCAGGCGGTCCGCCGCGGGCGACAGCGGCCGCACCTTGTGCCAGGCCGATCCGGTCGGCAGCACCTGAAGGCGGTCGAGATGCAGCTGGGCAACGGCAGCGCCGGCCAGTGCCACATGGGCGTGGTGCGGCGGGTCGAAGGCGCCGCCGAAGATGCCGACTCGCATCGGGTGGTCGAGATGTTTCAGATCCAGTCCCGTGGCGGCAGGAAGCGCTCTGTCAGCGCGGCCTCGGGCGAACCCGGCTCCGGCTGGTATTGATAACGCCATGCAGCCATTGGCGGCATGGACAGCAGGATGGATTCGGTGCGTCCGCCAGACTGCAGCCCGAAATGGGTACCGCGGTCCCACACCAGGTTGAACTCGACGTAACGGCCACGGCGATAAGCCTGGAAGTCCCGTTCGCGTTCGCCGTACGGCAGGTGGTTGCGGCGCGCCACGATGGGCAGGTAGGCGCCCAGGAAGGCATCTCCCACCGACTGCACCATGGCCATATCGCGCCCGGCGCCGAGTTCGGCGAAGTCGTCGAAGAAGACGCCGCCCACGCCGCGGGCCTCGTTGCGGTGGCGCAGCACGAAATACCGGTCGCACCATTCCTTGAAACGGGGGTACTTGTCTTCGCCGAAAGGCACCAGCGCGTTGCGGCAGACCGTGTGGAAATGCACCGCGTCGTCCTCGAAGCCATAGACCGGCGTCAGGTCCATGCCGCCGCCGAACCAGCACGTCGGTTCCTGGCCCGGATGGCCGGCCGAGATCATGCGGACGTTCATGTGCACCGTCGGCACCATCGGGTTGCGCGGGTGGAACACCAGCGACAGGCCCATGGCCTCGAAGGGCGCACCGGCCAGTTGCGGCCGGTGTTCGGTGGCGGACGGCGGCAACTGCGGGCCGCTGACATGCGAGAAACCGCAGCCTGCACGCTCGAAGACCGCCCCGCCCTCGAGGATGCGGGTGATGCCCTCGCCCTGCAGTTTTTCGCCAGCCGGCTTGATCCACGGATCGGTGACGAACGCGGCGGTGCCGCCGGCCGCTGCCTCGATGGCCTGGAGGGCCGAGACGATGCGCTGCTGCAGTCCGGTGAGGTAGCCGCGCATGTCGCCGGCCGTCGATTCGGTCATCCCTTGACGGCTCGGAAACCGATGTCGCGACGGTATTGGGCACCGTCGAAATGAATGCCGCGCGCCACGTCGTAAACCTTCTGCTGCGCCTGCTTCACGCTGTCGGCCAGCGCGGTGACACACAGCACACGGCCACCGCTGGTCAGCACCACGCCGTCCTTCAGCACCGTGCCGGCGTGGAACACCATGGCGTCCTCGCTGTCGGCCGGCAGGCCCTGGATGGCGTCGCCCTTGCGCGGATCGAGCGGGTAGCCGTGCGCGGCCATGACCACGCCCAGCGCCACGCGGCGGTCCCATTGCAGCTCGACCTGGTCGAGCCGACCTTCGGCACCGGCCAGCAGCACGTCGGACAGGTCACTCTTCAGCCGCATCATGATGGGCTGGGTTTCCGGGTCGCCCATGCGGCAGTTGAACTCGAGCGTCTTCAGGCGTCCGGAGGCGTCGATCATCAGGCCGGCATACAGGAAACCGGTGTACGAGATGCCGTCTTTTTCCATGCCGCGGATGGTCGGCATGATGATTTCGCGCATGGCGCGGGCATGCACGTCGGCGGTGACCACCGGCGCGGGCGAATAAGCGCCCATGCCGCCGGTGTTGGGGCCGCCATCGCCGTCGAGCAGGCGCTTGTGGTCCTGGCTGGTGGCCAGCGCCACCACGTTCTTGCCGTCGCACAGCACGATGAAACTGGCTTCTTCGCCGGTCAGGAACTCTTCGATGACGACACGTGCGCCGCCGTCGTTGTGCGACACGCCGAACTTGTTGTCGACCAGCATGAAGTCGATGGCTTCATGTGCTTCCTGGAGGCTCATGGCCACCACCACACCCTTGCCGGCAGCCAGGCCGTCGGCCTTGATGACGATGGGCGCACCCTTGGCGTCCACGTAGGCGTGGGCGGCCGCCGCGTCGGTGAAGGCTTCGTATTCGGCGGTCGGGATGCCGTGGCGCTGCATGAACGCCTTGCTGAATGCCTTGGAGCTTTCGAGCTGGGCCGCAGCCTTCGTCGGGCCGAAGACCTTCAGGCCGTGGGCGCGGAATTCGTCGACCACGCCCGCCGCCAGCGGCGCTTCGGGGCCGACCACGGTCAGGCCGATCTTTTCGGCCTGAGCCCATTCGCGCAGCGCAACCACGTCGGTGACCGAGATGTTCTCGAAAGTCGAATCACGTGCCGTGCCGCCGTTGCCCGGAGCGACGAACACCTTCTGCACCTTGGGCGATTGCGAAAGTTTCCAGGCCAGCGCGTGTTCACGTCCGCCGCCACCAATGACCAATACCTTCATGCCGACCCTCACTCGGACAACGCCGCGTTATGAAATACCTCCTGGACATCGTCCAGGTCTTCGAGCACGTCGAGCAGTTTCTGCATCTTCGCGGCGTCTTCGCCCGCGAGGTCGATCGTGTTTTCCGCCCGCATCGTCACTTCGGCGATTTCGGGCACGAAACCGGCCGCGGCCAATGCGTCGCGCACCTTTTCCAGGTCGAACGGAGCAGTCAGTACCTCGATGGCGCCGTCGTCACCGGTGATCACGTCTTCTGCGCCGGCCTCGAGCGCGGCTTCCATCAGCCTGTCTTCGTCGGTGCCCGGGGCGAACAGCATCTGCCCCTGGTGCCTGAACTGGAAGGCCACCGAATTCTCGGTGCCCATGTTGCCGCCGTACTTGCTGAACGCGTGGCGCACATCGGCCACGGTGCGCACCCGGTTGTCGGTCATGGTGTCGACGATGATCGCCGCGCCGCCGATGCCGTAGCCCTCGTAGCGGATCTCTTCGTAGTGGACACCTTCGAGATTGCCGGTGGCCTTGTCGATGTTGCGTTTGATGGTGTCGGCGGGCATGTTGGCCGCCTTGGCCTTTTCGACGGCCAGTCGCAGCCGCGGGTTGATGCCCAGGTCGCCGCCGCCGGCCCGCGCCGCCACCATGATTTCACGGATGGCGCGCGTCCAGATACGGCCGCGCTTGTCGTCCTGGCGGCCCTTGCGGTGCTGAATGTTGGCCCATTTGCTGTGTCCAGCCATACTCTGTTCGCCTCGATTCGCTGATTTCTCTTCGGTCATGCCCGATGCGGGCAACCGGCGATTTTAGCGGTGACGGCGTGGCGGCGACGATACACTGGGCCGATACCGTCCAGAAGGCCCTTGCCGGGGTCCGAAAAGCATGATCGCCGAGCTGCCCATCGCCCGAAACTCCCATGCCACCCTGGCCCTGCTGCCAGCCCTGGCCAACCGCCACGGACTCATCACCGGAGCGACCGGCACCGGCAAGACGGTCACCCTGCAAGGCCTTGCGCAAGGTTTTTCCTGCATCGGCGTACCGGTGTTCATGGCCGACGTGAAGGGCGACCTCGCCGGCATTTCCAGGCCCGGCGGCACCAGCCCGAAGATGGCTGCAACGCTGGCCGAGCGCGGCATCGAACCGCCCTCGCCCGCTGCCTGTCCGACCGTGTTCTGGGACGTATTCGGCACGCAGGGCCATCCGGTGCGGGCCACCGTCTCGGACATGGGGCCGCTGCTGCTCGGCCGCATGCTGGGCCTGAACGACACCCAGTCGGGTGTGCTCGACATCGTATTCAAGGTGGCCGACGACCGCGGCCTGTTGCTGCTCGACCTGAAGGACCTGCGCGCCCTGCTGCAGCATGTCGGCGAAAACGCCGCCGAGTTCCGCACCGCCTACGGCAACGTCAGCCCCGCCAGCGTAGGAGCCATCCAGCGCGGCCTGCTGCAGATCGAGGCGCAGGGCGGAAATCAGTTTTTCGGCGAACCCATGCTGGCCATCGACGACCTGCTTCAGACCGACCCGGCCACCGGCCACGGCAACATCAACCTGCTGGCCGCCGACAGGCTGCTGCAGTCGCCCCGCCTGTACGCCACCTTCCTGCTTTGGCTGCTGTCCGAGCTGTTCGAACACCTGCCCGAGATCGGCGACCCCGAGAAACCCAGGCTGGTGTTCTTCTTCGACGAGGCCCACCTGCTGTTCGACGAAGCGCCGCCCGCGCTGGTCAGCCGCATCGAACTGGTGGTGCGGCTGGTGCGATCCAAGGGAGTCGGCATCTATTTCGTCACCCAGAACCCGCTGGACGTACCCGACAGCGTGCTGGCCCAGTTGGGCAACCGCATCCAGCATGCGCTGCGGGCCTTCACCCCACGCGACCAGAAGGCCGTGCGGGCCGTGGCAGAAACCATGCGGCCCAACCCGGGCCTGGACGTGATGGCGGCCATCGGCGAACTGGCCACCGGTGAGGCACTGTTCAGCCTGCTGGATGAAAAAGGCCGGCCATCGCCCACCGAACGCGCATTCGTCATACCACCGGCAAGCCGGATCGGCCCGGTGACGCCTGCGGAGCGCGCCGAGACCATGAAGGATTCGCCGGTGGCCGGCGCGTACGAAACCACGATCGACCGTGAATCCGCCTACGAGGTGTTGCGCGGCCGGGCGGCCGCCACGCCGACCAATGCGCCGAGCACTACGCCGGGGACGGCAACCACTCCGACCACCGCTCCGGCCTCCACCGGAGGCGGCATGTTCGACGGCCTCAACGACCTGGTTTTCGGCCGTACCGGGCCGCGTGGAGGGCAGCACGACGGATTGGCACAGACGGCGGCCCGAGCCGCCATCCGCACCATCGGCACCAGCGTGGGACGCGAGATCGTGCGGGGCGTACTGGGAAGCCTGTTCGGCGGAAAGAAGCGCTGAACCGGCGGCCGCAACCCATTGTCAGTCGTCATACCCAGGGCTACATTGGCCTTTTGAAGAGGACGTTTCCATGCCCGACACCTCTGTCATCGCGCCCACGCCGGAACATCCGGCCGATGTGCCCGCAGCCCTGCCCAGCCGGGCGCCAGTACCGCCTTCCAGGCACATCCGGCTGACTTCGCACAGCGGCGGTTTCGGCGCCCTGCCGGTGCACTGGGGCGCGGCCACGGCGGCCGAACGCGGGCCGGTGGTCGCCACCACCACCAACAGGGCGCACCGCAACGTCATCGGCACCCACAGCGGCTCTTACAGCGTGTACCGCGCGCTGGCGGTGGCGTCGGGAGCCTTGTCTTCCAAGCACCGCGCCGACCTGACCAACACCATGCCAACCGACCGCATCGGCCCATACCCGCAGTGGGGCGAGCCGGGCAAGATCGTGTCGATGGACCCCTGGGGTGCGGTGGTGGCCGACGCCTACGCCACCGAACTGGCGGCCGGCTACGACATCCGGCCGACGGTGGCGGTGACCAAGGCACACGTCATATTGCTGGAGGTGCTCGAAGCCCTGATCTCCGGCAGGCTGAAGGCCGACGGCAGGTTCCTGACCGCCCAGGGCGCCGCCCTGGTCACCAAGGTGGCGGTCGAGCCGGTGTGGTTTTTGCCCGAGATCGCCCGGCGTTTCGGCTGCACCGAAACCGACCTGCGGCGCACCCTGTTCGAGGAAACCGGCGGCATGTACCCGGAGCTGGTCACCCGCTCCGACCTCGAGGTGTTTTTACCGCCCATCGGCGGGCAGACGCTCTATATCTTCGGCAATGCCGCCGACCTGGCCGATCCACAGGTCGAACTGACCGCGCGGGTGCATGACGAATGCAATGGATCCGACGTGTTCGGCTCCGACATCTGCACCTGCCGGCCCTATCTCACCCACGCGATCGAAGAGTGCATCCAGGGTGCGCAACGCGGCGGTGTGGGCCTGGTGGCGTATTCACGCAAGGAAGGCCGGGCGCTGGGCGAGGTGACCAAGTTCCTGGTCTACAACGCCCGCAAACGCCAGGTCGGCGGCGACACCGCCGACCAGTATTTCGCACGCACCGAATGCGTGGCCGGCGTACAGGACATGCGCTTCCAGGAACTGATGCCCGACGTGCTGCACTGGCTGGGCATCACCCGGATCCACCGGCTGGTGTCGATGAGCAACCTCAAGTACGACGCCATCACCAATGCCGGCATCCAGGTCGACGCCCGCATCAACCTGCCGGACGAACTGATACCCGCCGACGCACGGGTGGAGATGGACGCCAAGATGGCCGCCGGCTACTTCACGCCCGGCGCGGTGCCAGACGCCGAAGAACTGAAAAAAGCCAAGGGACGGGGACTGGAAACATGAGCGCAGAAGACAAGACCCGCGCGGTACGACTGCTGCGATCCACCACCGAGATCCGTCGCCGTGCGCAGCTTCTGCTGACCCGGGCGCGGGCTGGCGAGTCGACCTTTTTCACGGTGGACGACAGCGCCTTGGCCGATGCCGCGGACGTGGTCGCCGCGCTGACCAGGGACCGTTATCCGGCCTATGCGCGGGGCGGCGTTCCTTTCCACAGCCGCTGGCGCCATTTTTCAGCTGGCGGTGTCGACCGCGCGGCGCAACTCGACGCCCTGCTCGGCCCGGTTGACAAGGCAAGCCGCGCCCGGGCGCAAATCGACCTGGCGTTGGTCAGCGTGCTGCTGGACGCCGGCTCGGGCCCGGACTGGAGCTACACCGAACCTGCCAGCGGCCAGCGTTTCGTCCGTTCCGAAGGCCTGGGCGTGGCCAGTTTCCATGCCTTTACCGCCGGGCTTTTTTCCAGCGATGCGGCCCATCCGCTGCAGGTGGACGCCGCCGGATTGCGCGGCCTGGTGACCGAACACCTGGCACAGGCTTTCCAGGTGGGGCCGACCAATCCGCTGGTCGGCATCGAGGGCCGGGCGATGCTGCTGCGCCGGCTCGGCGAAACCCTGGCGGCCCAGCACGAAACCTTCGGCGATGCCGGCCGGCCTGCCGGCATCTTCGACCTGCTGACGGGCACCGAGCACCATGCCATTCCGCCTACGGCCGAAGTCGGCGCGCACGACATCTTCTCGACCCTGCTCGACACGCTTTCACCCATCTGGCCCTCGGCCAATGCCATCGGCGGCGAGGCTCTGGGCGACTGCTGGCCGCTGGCCGCCGCCACCGGACCGGGCCTTTCGGACGGCTGGATGCCCTTCCACAAACTCAGCCAGTGGCTTACCTATTCGTTGATCGAACCATTCCAGTGGGCGGGCGTGCCGGTGCGCGGCGTCGACGCCCTGACCGGCCTGCCCGAATATCGCAACGGCGGCCTGATGCTGGACGGCGGCGTTTTGCAGTTGCGCAACCCCGGCACCGCCCGGCTGAGCTACACCGCGGGCGATCCGCTCATCGTCGAATGGCGAGCACTCACCGTGGCGCTGCTCGACGAACTGGCGCCGCTGGTTCGCAAGCGCCTGGGCACCACCGCCGAAACCATGCCGCTGGCCTGCGTGCTGGAAGGTGGCACCTGGGCGGCCGGACGGGTTTTGGCACAGCAGTTGCGTGACGGAACGCCGCCCTTGAACATCGAGAGCGATGGAACCGTCTTCTAGACCCTGAATTTTTTGATCACATCTCCCGGGAACCCATGTCCAAAGTCCACCTCCTCGACCATCCGCTCGTCCAGCACAAACTCACCCTGATGCGCCGCAAGGACGCTTCCACCAACAGCTTCCGGCGCCTGCTCAACGAGATGTCGTCGCTGATGGCCTATGAAGTGACGCGGGACATGGCGCTGCAGGACATCGATATCGAGACGCCGCTCGAGGCGACCACCGGCAAGGTGATCGACGGCAAGAAGCTGGTGTTCGTCTCCATCCTGCGGGCCGGCAACGGCATCCTGGACGGCATGCTGTCGGTGGTGCCGGGTGCACGTGTCGGCCATATCGGCCTGTACCGCGACCCCAAGACACTGACGGCCATCGAGTACTACTTCAAGATGCCCAGCGAGATGGAAGAGCGCGACATCGTGGTGGTCGACCCGATGCTGGCCACCGGCAACTCGGCCATCGCGGCAGTCGAGCGCCTGAAGGAACTCAAGCCCAAGTCCATCAAGTTCGTCTGCCTGCTGACCTGCCCCGAAGGCGTTGCGGCGATGCAGGCCGCGCATCCGGACGTGGACATCTACACCACGGCGATCGACCGTGAACTCGACAGCCATGGCTACATCCGACCTGGATTGGGCGACGCCGGCGACCGGATATTCGGAACGAAATGAGCCGCCCGAAGCAGGCCGTGTTCTTGCTTGTGGTCATGGACCTTTTTCAAAACATCAGGAGAAGCACTTGAAAGTTCGTCGTTCCTTGCTGGTCCGTTCCGTCGCCGTCGCTGCCACCCTCGCGCTGGTCGCTCCGGGCCTTGCACTGGCCCAGGCCAAAACGAAGGTGGCCGCCATCTACACGGTGCCCTACGAACAGCAGTGGGTGAGCCGCATCCACAAGGCGCTGAAGGCAGCCGAGGCGCGCGGCGAGATCGAATACAAGTCCACCGAGAACGTGGGCAATGCGGATTACGAGAGAGTGCTGCGTGAATACGCCACCGGCGGCAACCAGCTGATAGTCGGCGAGGCCTTCGCCGTGGAAACCGCCGCCCGCAAGGTGGCCAAGGACTTCCCCAAGACGGCCTTCCTGATGGGTTCCTCCGGCAAACCCCAGTCGCCCAACTTCTCGGTCTTCGACAACTACATCCAGGAGCCGGCCTACCTCACCGGCATGATCGCGGCGGGCATGTCCAAGACCCACAAGATCGGCATGGTGGGCGGTTTCCCCATCCCCGAGGTCAACCGCCTGATGAACGCCTTCATGGCGGGCGCACGCGAGGTCAATCCCAAGATCGTCTTCACCGTGAGTTTCATCAATAGCTGGTTCGATCCGCCAAAGGCCAAGGAAGCCACATTCGCCATGATCGACTCGGGTTCCGACGTTTTGTACGCCGAGCGCTTCGGTGTGTCCGATGCAGCCAGGGAACGCGGCAAGCTGGCCATCGGCAACGTGGTCGACACGCAAGCGCAGTATCCCGACACGGTCGTGGCGTCGGCCCTGTGGGCGATGGAGCCTTCCATCGACGAGGCCATCGCACGGGTCAAGACCGGCAAGTTCGTCGCCGAAGACTACGGCTCCTGGTCGCTGATGAAGAACAAGGGTTCGTCGCTGGCACCGCTGGGCACTTTCGAGAAGAAGGTTCCGGCCGACATCGTGGCCCGGGTGAAGGCCCGCGAGGCCGAGATCCTGTCGGGCAAGTTCACCGTGAAGGTGGACAACAACACACCGAAGTCTTCACCGAAGTGATGCGGGCAATGCGGCGCCGGGCCTTGCGGGCCGGTGGTTCGGCGCTGGGGGCGGTGGCTGCGCTGCTGCTGGGGGCATGTGCGTCGCAGGCGGTACCACCGGCCGCCGGCCGGCTGGACGACACGCCGCGCATCGCCGTGGTGTCCGCCTTCGAACCCGAACTGGTGCTCCTGCGCCGGCAGGTGACGCAGCCGCGCCGCCATTCGGTGCAAGGCGTGGAGTTCACTACCGGCACGCTGGCCGGCAAACCGGTGGTGTTGTTCGTGTCGGGCATCAGCATGGTCAATGCGGCGATGAACACACAGCGGGCAATCGATGCATTCAACGTGAGCCACGTGGTTTTCAGCGGAATTGCCGGCGGCGTGAACCCGGCCCTGCACATCGGAGATGTCAGTGTGCCGGCGCAGTGGGGCCAGTACCTGGAAGTGCTGGCGGCACGCGAGACTTCTCCCGGCAACTTCAGTCCGCCGACCCGCATGGGTGAACTTCCGTTTCCTCCGTTCGGCATGTTCTTTCCAAGGCCGGTGGAGGTGCGTACCGCCGCCGATCCGCGTGTGCGCAAGCAGTTCTGGTTCGCAGTGGATGCCGGCATGCTGGCGGCCGCCCGCAAGCTCCAGGCCGATGGCGGCGTGACGCTGGCATCGTGCGATCCATCGGGCCGCTGCCTGCGCAGTCAGCCTCGGCTGACCGTCGGCGGCAACGGCGTCTCGGGTGCGTCCTTCATGGACAACGCCGCCCTTCGCGACTACACCTTTGCAACCTTCGGCGCGAACGTGATCGACATGGAAAGCGCGGCAACCGCGCAGGTCGCCACCAGCAACGGCGTGCCGTTCATCGTGTTCCGCTCGCTCAGCGACCTGGCCGGCGGCGGTGACGGCGAGAACGAGATGACGCTGTTCCTGTCGCTTGCCGCCGAGAATTCCGCGCGAGTGCTGATCGCGTTCCTGAACGGCTGGAAACCCTGAAAACCATGACCGACACCGTTTTGCAGCTGCGAGGCATCCACAAGAGTTTCGGCTCGCTGGTCGCCAACCATGACATCTCGCTGGACCTGAAGGCCGGCGAAGTGCTGGCACTGCTGGGCGAAAACGGCGCCGGCAAGTCGACGCTGATGTCGATCCTTTTCGGCCACTACACCGCCGACAGCGGCAGCATCGAGGTCTTCGGCCGACCGCTGCAGCCGGGCCAGCCACGTGCTGCGCTCGCAGCAGGCATCGGCATGGTTCACCAGCATTTCGCGCTGGCCGACAACCTGAGCGTGCTGGACAACGTGATCCTGGGCACCGAGCCGCTATGGCAGCCCTTCAGCCGACGTTCCGCCGCACGGCAGAAGCTGATGGACGTGGCCGATCGTTTCGGCCTGCCGGTGAATGCCGACGCACGTGTCGGCAGCCTGTCGGTGGGCGAGCGCCAGCGGGTGGAAATCCTGAAGGCGCTGTACCGCGGCGCCCGCATCCTGATATTGGACGAACCCACCGCCGTGCTGACGCCACAGGAAAGCGAATCGCTTTTTGCCACGCTGGCGCTGCTGGTGGCGCAGGGCCTTTCCGTCATCTTCATCAGCCACAAGCTGGCCGAAGTCCTGCGGGTGGCGCACCGGCTGGTGGTCTTGCGTGGTGGCCGCGTGGTGGCGCAGGCACCCACCGCCGGCACCAGCGCGGCGCAGTTGGCCGACTGGATGGTCGGCAAGCCGGTCGCCATGCCCAGGAGAGCGTCGGCCGCCAGGCCTGGCGACAACGTCTGCGCCTTGCGGTCAGCTGTTTCCGAAGGCGGTCCTCGCGACCGATTGAAGGGTGTTTCGCTGGCGCTGGCCGCTGGCGAAATCGTGGCCGTCGCAGGCGTTTCGGGCAACGGCCAGGCTGCCCTGGCCGAGGTGTTGTGCGGAACCCGTCGATTGATAGGCGGCAGCGTCGAGCTGCTGGGAAAACCCATGCGGCCCGACCCCGCATCGCTGGTGCGTGCCGGCGTGGCGCGTATTCCGGAAGACCGCCATGCGGTGGGTGCCGTCGGCGACCTGCCCATCTGGGAAAACGCGGTGTCCGAACGGCTGCGCAGCCCGGCCTTCAGCCATTGGGGCTGGGTGCGGCGCGGTGTCGCCCGGTCGCATGCGGCGGATATCGTGAAGGCCTTCGACGTGCGTGGCGGCGGACTGGATGCGCCCGCCCGTTCGCTGTCGGGCGGCAACCTGCAGAAGCTGCTGCTGGGCCGGGCGCTGCTCACCGCACCCGGCCAGCGACAGGCCGTGCGCCTGCTGGTGGCGCACCAGCCCACCTGGGGCCTGGATATCGGCGCGGTGGCCGCCATCCGCACCGAAATCATCGCGGCGCGTATCGCCGGTGCTGCGGTGCTGCTGATCTCCGATGACCTGGACGAAGTGATGGCCCTCGGCGACCGCATCGCCGTGCTGCACGAAGGCCGGCTGAGCGCCGCCCTGCCGGGCACCGCCTGGACCCGCGAGGCCCTGGGCCTGGCGATGGCGGGTGCGGGTGACGTGCCCGATTCGATGGCCTTGCAAAAACCGATCGTGAAGACGGAGACCGCATGAGATTCGAACGCCGGACCCGGTCGTCTCCGCTCGCCATCGCCGCCGCATCGCTGGCCGCCTTGCTTTTCACCTTGCTGGTCAGCGCGTTGCTGGTGCTTGCAGCCGGTGCGCCGGTCGGCCGCACCTACGCGGCCCTGTTCGAAGGCGGTTTCGGCTCGACCTTCGCGTGGAGCGAGACCCTGACCCGTGCGACACCACTCATCTTCACCGGCCTGGCGGCGGCGGTGGCTTTTCGTGCCCGGCTTTTCAACATCGGTGCCGAGGGCCAGTTGTATGCCGGAGCCCTGGCCGCCGTCGCAGTCGGCGGCCTGCACGACGGCGCTGGCTGGGGCCTGCCGATCTGGGTACTGTCCGGGCTGATGTTCGCCGCCGCGGCGCTGGCGGGCGCCTTGCTGCTGCTGGGTCCGGCACTGATGAAAAGCCGCCTGGGCGTGGACGAAGTCGTCACCACGCTGCTGCTGAACTTCATCGTGCTGCTGGCGGTGTCGGCCCTGCTCGACGGCCCCATGAAGGATCCGGCGGCAATGGGCTGGCCGCAAAGCGTGGCGCTGCAGGACGAACTCTCCCTCGGCAAGCTGTGGCCGCAGACCCGCCTGCACACCGGACTCATCGGCGCCTGCGTGCTGGCGGTGGTGTCGTGGCTGTTGTTGCAACGGGCTCGGCTGGGTTTCGACATCCGCGCCGTGGGCGCCAACAGCCGTGCCGCGGCCTTTGCCGGGGTGCCGGTCACACGTACGCTGGTGACGGTGGCGCTGATGTCGGGCGCGCTGGCCGGCCTGGGCGGCGCGGTCGAGGTGGCGGGCCGCACCGGTTACCTCACGCTCGACATGTCACCCGGTTACGGCTACAGCGGCATCGTCATCGCCATGCTGGCCGCCCTGCATCCGCTCGGTGTGGTGGCGGCTGCCGTATTCACCGCGGGTGTACTGGTCGGGGCCGACAGCATGAGCCGTGCCGTGGGCGTGCCCAGCGCCATCGCCGATGTCATCGTCGCAACCTCGCTGCTGGCGGTGCTGGTGGCGTCGCTGCTGGCGCAATACCGTGTCCGCTGGAAAGGCTGAACCATGAACTTCCAGGACATCGCCGACATTCTGGCCAACCCGTCCTTCTGGAGCGCCGTGTTGCGCATCGCCACGCCGCTGCTGCTGGGCACGCTGGGCGTGCTGCTGTGCGAACGTGCCGGCGTGCTGAACCTGGGTATCGAAGGAATCATGGTGGCGGGCGCGCTGGCCGGCTGGCTGGCGGTCTATCACGGTTCGCCGCTGTGGGTCGGGATGCTGGCCGCCGCCTGCGTGGGTGCGCTTTTCGGGCTGCTGCATGCGGCGCTGACCGTAGGGCTGGCCCTGTCGCAGCATGTCTGCGGGCTGGGCATCACCCTGCTGGCAACGGCACTGAGCTACTACGCCTACCGCATCGCCTTCGGCCAGGTCGCCACTCCGCCGACCATCCAGCCGTTCCAGCCGATGGCCGGCCTGGGCATCCCCATACTGTCGAACCAGACCGCGCCCACCCTGTTCGCGCTGCTGCTGGTGCCTTTGCTGGCCTGGATGCTGCGCACCCCGCTGGGCCTGGCGCTGCGGATGGTCGGCGAGAACCCGCAGGCGGCCGAAAGCCAGGGCGTTCCGGTGCTGGCGCTGCGCACCGGCGCGGTGGTGGCGGGCTCGGCGCTGATGGGCATGGCGGGCGCGTTTCTCACGTTGTCGGCTTTCAACGCCTTCTATTTCAATATGGTCAACGGCCGCGGATGGATTTGCGTGGCGCTGGTGGTGTTTGCGTCCTGGCGGCCCGGCAAGGCGTTGCTGGGGGCCCTGCTTTTTGCATTTTTCGATGCGCTGCAGCTGCGGCTGCAGCAGTCGGGCGATGCCGCCCTGCCGTACCAGGTTTACCTGATGCTGCCGTACCTGCTGTCGATCCTGGCTCTGGTGCTGGTGGCCCGCAAGGCGGCTTATCCGCAGGCCTTGATGAAGCCATATCGCAAGGGCGAGCGCTAGCAGCCACTGCCTGGCATAGCGGGTTGTCTTGCCTTCAGCAGGATGCCAGGGCGCACCGCGCGCCGGGCGCGTTTGTTGCTGCGGCTGGCTATGCTCGGGGAGCATTTCGCCCACTCAACTTCAAGCCCAGGAACCGCCGATGCTCGATCTGCTCGTCACCAACGCCACCTTGCCCGACGGCCGCACAGGCATGTCGCTGGCCGTCCAGGACGGCCGGTTCGTGGAGGTATCGCCAGGGCTCCGCGCGCCAGCGCATGAAACGCTGGACGCAGGCGGCCAACTGGTCTCGCCGCCGTTCGTCGACGCGCATTTCCATCTCGACGCCACGCTGTCCTATGGCATCCCGCGCATCAACGCCAGCGGCACGCTGCTGGAAGGCATCGCGCTCTGGGGAGAACTCAAGCCGCAGCTCACCCACGAAGCGCTGGTCGAGCGGGCGCTCGCCTACTGCGACTGGGCGGTGTCGCGCGGACTGCTGGCGATCCGCAGCCATGTGGACACCAGCGACCCGCGCCTGGTCACCGTCGAGGCCATGCTGGATGTCCAGCGGCGTGTGGCTCCTTATATCGACCTGCAGCTGGTGGCGTTTCCGCAGGACGGCGTGTTGCGGTCGGCCGGCGGGCTGGACAACCTTGAACGCGCGCTCGACATGGGCGTGAACATCGTCGGCGGCATTCCGCACTTCGAACGCACCATGGCGCAAGGGGCCGACAGCGTGCGGCTGCTGTGCGAACTGGCCGCCGAACGCGGGCTGCCGGTCGACATGCACTGCGATGAAACCGACGATCCGATGTCGCGCCACATCGAAACGCTGGCGTCCGAAACCCAGCGGCTGGGCCTGCAGGGTCGCGTGGTGGGTTCGCACTGCACTTCCATGCATTCGATGGACAACTACTACGTCAGCAAGCTGCTGCCGCTGATCGCCGAATCGCAGGTATCCATCATCGCCAACCCGCTGATCAACATCACGCTCCAGGGCCGGCACGACAGCTATCCCAAACGACGCGGCATGACGCGGGTTCCCGAACTGCTGGCGCACGGCGTGCGGGTGGCCTTCGGCCAGGATTGCTGCATGGACCCGTGGTACAGCCTGGGTTCAGGCGACATGCTGGACGTAGCGCACATGGGCCTGCATGTGGCGCAGATGACCAGCCAGGCCGCCATGCGCCAGTGCTTCGACGCGGTAACCCGCGCCCCCGCCGGCATCATGGGACTGCAGGCTTACGGGCTGGAAACCGGCTGCCATGCCGACTTCGTTCTGCTGCAGGCGCAGGATCCGGTGGAAGCCTTGCGTCTGCGCGCGACCCGGCTGCAGGTGCGACGTCGCGGCAGGTTGCTGGCCAGCAATCCGGCGGCCGTGGCCACCCTGGCGCTGGAAGGAAGGCCGGCCACGGTCGCCTGCCTGCAGCGCGGTACCGACAACTGACGGCAGCCGCTGTCGGCGTAAGCCGACAGGCCCGCCCGTCCGGCAATTTGAAAATCGGGTCTGACTTCAACTTTTCGGCTTGCCGACCGCGACATGACCAACAAACTACCTGCCGTCATCGAAGCGCAGAAGGCCATCGGTGCGGTCCTCGAAGATCTCGAAACGAAAACCGCGAGTGATGTGCGCGACATCGGGCTGGAAGACATGGTGGATACCGACCCGCGTACCGGCGCGCCCGTCGTGCAGAAAGCGGTTGAAATCAAGCTTCAGCCGCGCCCGTCGAAAAAGTGGTCGCGCTGACGGCGCAAATTTCAGCGATTCAGCAGATCAGCGATTGCGGCGCTCGGGCCTGGGCATCTGGGGCGGAACGCGCTTGGCATCCACGTCTTCCAGCCAGCCGGAAAGTTCGTGCACCAGGTCCAGCGTCAATCCGTCTATGAAGGACTTGGTCCGCATGGTTCCGGGATAGTCGAGCGCAAATTGCCCGGCCACGGCGAATCGCTGCTTGCGGCACCTGTCCAATGCGACGCTGGCGGCCGACGCGGCGTCTTTCACCCGTTTGAAATCAGCCGGCAGGTTCAGGCGGCCGCAAAGGCGGTAGGCCTCGATTTCTTGTTGCAACTCCACCGACAAAGGAATGGGCGCCTGCGCAGGCGCCGCAGCAAGGGTCGGCAGGGCGACCAGAAGGCAGCATGCACAGCCAAGCGTTTCCAGGAGTCGGTTGGCTTTCAAGGACACACGCATATTGCTGGTAGAAACATTACGAACGAAATCTAGCATGCACCAACTAACGGTTGCAGCACATCAGCATAGACCGCCATACGTCGTTGTAAACCCCTTCTGTGCGGGACGAAAAGCACTGGCGCGCTAGTAATGCGACGAATTCGCATTTATACTGGGTTTTTCCAACCAGCCAGCCTTCCGCTTGTTGCCATGATCGTCTGCGTTTGCCACCGTGTTTCGGACCGCGAAATTGCGCGCCATGTGCGCGCCGGCATGGGATTTGACGAAATCCAGTTTGAACTGGGTGTCGCTACCCAGTGTGGCCAGTGCGAAACCTGCGCGCGCGACGTTGTCGCACAGTGCAGCGCATCGCATCCCGTGGCTGCACTGAATTGCGATTCGGGCATCAAGACGGTTCAGCTCGCCAGATCCATCTCGGAGAGCAAGGCATGGAAATCTTCGCAAGTCTCGGTGGCTGCCTGATCCTCGTCGTCGGCTCGGCCTGGTGGATTTTCCGGAAGTAGCCGCGCCTGTGCTCCGCAGGCGCTTCACCCTCGGTGCGCGCCCTTTGAAATGACAGCAGTCCACTCCCCCGCTCCATCCTCCACCACCGCTTCACGACTTCCGCCGTTCCCGCGCGTCAGTCGCAACGTCGCCATTGCAGGCGGTGTGATCCTGTTCCACGCCGCCGCGCTCTGGGCCATCCAGAGCGGCCTGGTGCGCAAGGTGGCCGAAGTGGTGGTTCCGGTTGAAATCCTCAGCCAGATCATTGCGCCGCCCAAGCCTGCACCGCCGCCTCCGCCGCCGCCGCAACCCAGGAAGGAAGTGGTCACCAAGAAAGCGGTCACGCCCAAGCCGATCGCCATCCGCGACCCGATTCCAACACCCAACGCTCCTGTCGGAGCCATCGAACCGCCGCCGCCCGCTCCGACACCTCCGGCACCGGCGCCTCCGGCACCGGTTGCGCCACCCGCGCCGCCGGCACCGCCCGCCCCGCCCGCGCCCAAGCTGATCGAGGTCACCGAAGGCCAGGTGCAGTACATCCGCGAGCCGGCCGTCAGTTACCCGGCCGTCAGCCGCCGCCTCGGCGAAACCGGCAAGGTCATCGTCGGCATCTACTTCAGCGCCGACGGTTATGCCAAACGCGTCACCCTGGAGCAGACCAGCGGATACGAGCGCCTCGACAAGGCGGCGCTGGACGCCGCCGCCAAGGCCCAGGTCACGCCGATCCGCCGGGCGGGCGCCAATGCAGAAACCGTATTCCTGCTGCGTGCGCCGTTCAATTTCGTACTCAATTAATTCAAGCCATCCGCATCGGGAGTGTTTTTTCTATGGAATCGCAATTCGGCATCGCCAACGTCTGGACCCAAGGTGACTTCGTCACCCGCGCGGTCGCCATCATGTTGCTGGGCATGTCGCTGGCCTCTTGGATGGTCATCCTGATCAAGACGCTCGACGTCATCCGCTACAAGGCGTTCGCCCGCCACTCCGACGACTTCTGGCATAGCGAAGACTTCGCTGCCGCCATGGCCAAGCTGGGCGCCGACGCGGCCAACCCCTTCCGCCAACTGGCGCTCGAGGGCCGTGAAGCGACCGCCCACCATCGCAATACCAAGGCTCACCTGCACGACAGCCTGGACGTGAGCGACTGGATCACCCGAACCCTGCGCAACGGCATCGACGAAACCACCGCGCGCATGCAGGCAGGCCTCGCCATCCTGGCTTCCGTCGGCTCCACCGCTCCGTTCATCGGCCTGTTCGGCACCGTCTGGGGCATCTATCACGCCCTGATGAGCATCGGCACCGCCGGCCAGGCGACCATCGACAAGGTGGCCGGCCCCATCGGCGAATCGCTGATCATGACCGCGCTGGGCCTGGCAGTCGCCATTCCCGCGGTGCTGGGCTACAACGCCCTGGTGCGCGGCAACAAGTCCATCCTGAACAAGCTCAACAGCTTCGCCCACGACCTGCACGCCTACTTCGTGACCGGCGCACGTGTCAGCGCAGCGCCAGGTACGGTGCTGCCGCTCAAGAAGGGAAACTGAAATGGCGTTCGGTACCCAGGACGACACCGACGAGGTGATGAACGAGATCAACATGACGCCGCTGGTCGATGTCATGCTGGTCCTGCTCATCATCTTCATCATCACCGTGCCGGTCATGAAGAACTCGGTGCCCATCGACCTGCCGCGGGCCACCGCACAGCCCGAGGACATCAAGCCCGAAACCATCCGCCTCAGCGTGGCGGCCGACGGCGCATATTTCTGGAACGACACGCAGATCCCCGACGACCAGCTGCAACCGCGGCTGGCCAGCGAGGGCACCCACGAGCCGCAGCCAGAACTGCACATAAAGGGCGACAAGAGCGTGCGCTACGAACGTGTCGCCAAGGCCATGGCTGCTGCCCAGCAGGCAGGCATCAGGAAGATCGGGTTCGTCACCGATCCGGAAGGTTCCTGAACGGCCCCGGACGGCCGTGACAACGCAGCGCGGCCGTCCAACAAATTATTTCAATCGGGTCGATTGACTTCCTTTTGAGAATAGTTATCATTACTCCATCGACAACGCGTCAGGAGATTCTGCGTTATGCCAGCTCAAGCCCACACCGCTCCGGCCCGTCAAATCGGCCATGCCCGCCAGATTCTTTCGCTGCACGCAGTGACCGACCATGACGACGAAGACGACCACGAGCAAGACAGAGAACAGGTGGAAATCTCGCTGGCATCCATTCTGAGTTCCGACCTCCTGCGCGGCCAGAAGGCAGTCGCCATCCGCCACAACGGGTCTACCTACCGCCTGCAGGCAACCCGCCTGGGCAAGCTGATCCTCACCAAATAATCCGTTTCATCGTGGGGCGACCAAGAGATTTCCCCGGAAATCTCCCAGGGTCGTTTTTGCCAGCCAAAGGACCTCCTTCCAGCCACGCATTTTTTCCCTTCACGATTTCCCACAAAAAAAGCCGGCTCGCGAGCCGGCTTTTTCTTTGGTCGACTGGTTTACAGGCCGATCGCCGCGATGCCCGCCTTGGCGATCTGCGCGTCTTCGGTCGACTTGACGCCGCTGACACCGACTGCGCCAATGACCTGGCCGTCCTTCACGATCGGCACACCGCCTTCGAGCAGGCCGTCCATTCCCGGAGCCGTCAGGAAAGCGGTGCGGCCGTTGTTGATGATGTCTTCGAAAGCCTTGCTTTCGCGACGTGCGATGGCGGCGGTGCGGGCCTTGGCCGGCGCGATGCTGGCCGAAGTGGCGGCGGCTCCGTCCAGGCGCTGGATCCACAGCGGGTAACCGCCGTCGTCGGCGATGGCGATGGTCACGGCCCAGCCGTTTTGCAGGGCCTCCGCTTCGGCTGCGGCAGCGATCTTCTTGACGTCGGCGAGTTCGAGTACGAATTTGGTTTTCATGCGTCTTCCAGTGGTAAGGTTCAGCGCGTGCGACGGCGCAAGCCGAAAGCATAACGGGCAGTTACGCGTGCATTGGAACCTTGTACGAATGATTGCTCTCCTAAAAAGGCAGGAAATCCTCGTGAAGCATTCACAGGCGTTCATGAGGTTTCTGCCGCCCGGCGGCACACAACACCTAGAATTTGCCGGATGCCCATTCGGGGCGCACTGGTAGCGACAGATCAAGTACGCGTCCTGGCCAATTCACCGAAATCGAACGATCACTCTGGGAGTAACACCGTGAGCGAACCACTACAGACCTTCAACGCCGCCACCACCGCAACCGGCTGGGAAACGGCACAGCGCGACCAGCGTCAGCGGGTCATGCGCAACACCTACTGGCTGCTCGCCCTGAGCCTGCTGCCGACCGTGCTGGGCGCCTGGATGGGCGTCGCCACCGGCATTACCCGTTCGCTCAATGGCGGTCTCGGCCTGGTGGTATTCCTGGCGGGTGCCTTCGGTTTCATGTACGCGATCGAGAAAACCAAGAATTCCGCAGCAGGCGTGCCGGTTTTGCTGGCATTCACATTCTTCATGGGCATCATGCTGTCGCGCATGATCGCCATGGTGCTGGGCTTCAGCAACGGCGCGTCGCTGGTCATGACTGCCTTCGCCGGCACTGCTGGCGTCTTCTTCGCCATGGCTTCGCTGGCATCGGTCATAAAACGCGACCTGTCGGGCATGGGCAAGTTCCTGTTCGTCGGCGTGATCGTGCTGCTGATCGCGTCGGTGATCGCGATGTTCGTGCCGTCGACGGGCGCCATGCTGGCCATTTCGGTGGCCTCGATCGGCATCTTCAGCGCCTACATGCTGTACGACCTCAAGCAGATCATCGACGGTGGCGAAACCAACTACATCAGCGCCACTCTCGCCCTTTACCTGGACCTGTTCAACGTGTTCCAGAGCCTGCTGGCACTGTTGGGCATCGTCGGCGGCGAACGCGACTGACACCATCCCACGCTCTCGTCAAAAGGCCCTTCGGGGCCTTTTTCCATTTCCATCCGCGTGGATTTGACTTCATTTATCCGCCGCGCTGCCGATAATCAGTTGAACCTTCTGCAAAAACGTCCACCATGTCGCCCCGCCTGATCGTCCCCTGTTTCCTCGTGCTGCTGTTGGCAGGCTGCGAGATTCCGGGCATGGAGCCCGACCCGCGCATTGCGCAGCGCGAAGCCGACGCCAAGGCCATCGGCAGTGCCTGCCGCTACAGCCTGCGCGGCATCGAGGATTGTTATGCCCTGAACGCCAAGGCAAGCAAGTCGGCCGTGTTCGCCGGGTGGAAGGAAATGGACCAGTACATGCGGGACAACAAGATCGCCGGCCAGGCATCGGCCATCGTGCCGGGTGCGTCGCCACCGGTTGTCGACGCCGAAGCCAGCATCGACAAGGACACCGAGAAGGTCGTCGCGCCACGAAACAAGAACAGGGCCAAGGCGGCCCCGCTCTAATTTCCAGGCTTCAGGCGTTGGGCGTGCCGGCCGTTTCCGGGAAACCCACGTAGTCGAACACCGCGATGCTTTCGACGTGGGCCGTGTGCGGGAACATGTTCACCGCGCCGGCTGCGCTGCAGCGATAACCGCCCAGGTGAACCAGCAGACCCGCATCGCGCGCCAGCGTCGCTGGGTTGCAGCTCACATAGACGATGCGTTTGGGGGGTGTCCACCGCGCCAGGGCGTCAGGCGCAACCGGCGCGTTCGTGTTCTTGGTGTCCTCGCCGCCCTCGCCTTCGCCGCTGCCTACCGGTGGCAGGCCTGCCTGCTGACGGCAAAGGTCTGCCAGTGCACGGGTCAGCGAGAACGCACCCTCACGCGGAGGATCGACCAGCCACTTCTCGGCGACGCCATCCTTCAGCAGCATGGCGGGGGTCATCTCGAACAGGTTGCGCGCCATGAAATCGGCGGGTGACAGCGGCCGCACCGGGCCTGTCGCCTGGTGGCGCGCGTAATTGGCCCGGGCCCGGGCCACCAGGGTTTCGCTGCCCTCGATGCCACGCACCTGACGCGCGCGCGTGGCCAGCGGCAGCGTGAAATTGCCGAGTCCGCAGAACCAGTCGATCACCCGCTCGTCAGCCTGGACGTCCAGCAGCCGCAGCGCACGGCCGACCAGCACCCGGTTGATATGCGGGTTGACCTGCGTGAAGTCGGTCGGCTTGAAGGGCATGTCGATGCCGAATTCCGGCAGCGAATACGCCAGAGGCAACGCGCCTTCCGGATCGAGCAGATGGGCGGTATCCGGGCCCTTCGGCTGCAGCCACCATTGCACGCCGGCAGCGACATGCTCGGCCGCGAATGCGCGCAAACGCCCGAGGTCCGCGGCCGACAGCGGCTCCAGGTGACGCAGCACCAGCGCAGTCACCTCGTCGCCGCACGCCAGTTCGATCTGCGGACAGGTGTCGCGTGAATCCATCGATGCGATCAGGTCGCGCAGTGGCATCAGCAGGGCGTCGACATGCGGTGGCAACACCTTGCAGGTCTTCATGTCGGCGATGTAGCGGCTTTTGCGTTCGTGGAATCCGACGAGAACCGTTCCCTTCTTGACCACGTGCCGCACCGAAAGTCGGGCGCGCCAGCGGTAGCCCCAGGTAGGGCCTTCGATGGGGCGCAGCAGCATCTCGGGCCGGGTCTTGCCCAGGTGCCAGAGGTTGTCCTCGAGCACACGCTGCTTTACCGCCACCTGGGCACCGGCGTGCAGGTGCTGCATCTTGCAGCCGCCACAGGCGCCGGCGTGCAGGCCGAAGTGCGGGCAGCCGGGACGCACCCGCTGCGACGATTCGCGATGCACCTCGACCAGGCTGGCCGATTCCCAGTTGTTCTTCTTGCGGTGTACGTTTGCCGTCACCAGTTCGGTCGGCAGGGCGCCTTCGATGAAAACCACCTTTCCATCGGCGCGGCGTGCCACGCCCTGCGCCTCGAGGTCGATGGATTCGACACGCAGTGCATTGGGAAAAAGATGCTGGAGGGGATCGGCCGGGCCATCGGCTGCCGTGTCGGTCGCACGGCTTTCGGTGTGGGAGATTTCGTGGGTCATGGCCCCGATTGTCTCAGCCCGCGCGACGTCGTCCGGGGCGCTGCACGGACAGGGCTAAGGCTCGCTTTTGCTGGACCGCTTCCGTTGGTCATGCCGCCCGGCCGATCGCCCGTGCCGGCGGCCTGAGCCCGCGCTTCAGCCGAGCAGGCCCTGCTCCACCGTCGGGTAGCGCAGGGCCAGCCGCAGTTCGACCTTGAGACGCCGGTTGTCGAGCTGGCGCGATTCACCCATGAAACTCATCTGCATCGGCGACAGCAGCGCCGCCAGCTCGCTGCGCGGCAGGCGTGGCGGCGCCGGCATTCGATAAATGCGCGCCGCCAGCTCGAAGTAGTCGCCCATCTTCAGACGGGTGTCGTCGGCCGCGTGATAGATGCGTTGGGCGCCGCCGCGCCACAGCGCGGCCAGGCAGGCCCGGGCCAGGTCGTCGGCGTGGACGTGACTGGTGAACACGTCTTCTTCGGCGCGCAGCACCGGGATGCGCCGTTCGAGCCGGGTGCGCGGGGTGCCGCCGTCGCGGTCGGGGGCGTAGATACCCGGAATCCGCAGGATCGACACCCGGGTGCCGCCCCGGCCGAACCGGCGCACCGCCTGCTCGGCAGCCACACGGCGCCGGCCCCGTGCCGTCGCCGGCCGGGGTGTCCGGGTTTCGTCGATCAGCGCACCGCCGCAATCGCCATAGACACCGCTGGTCGATCCATATACCAGCGAAGACGGCCGCGCGCGCGTGGCCAGCGCCCGCAGCAGCGCTTCGGTGCGTGGATCGCCCTCCCCCGCGCCGGGCGGTGGTGCCAGCAGCAACACCCGGCGTGCCAGCCCGGCCAGGCGTTTCAGGGTGGCGGCCGTGTCCAGGTCGCCGACCAGCGGCACGATGCCGCGGGCGCGTAGTTCGGGCACACGGTCCGGCGACGACGTCAGCGCCAGCACCCTCGTCGAAGACGGGCTGAAGCCCGCCGCGCGCAGGCCGACATCGCCGCAGCCGACGATCAGAAGGCGCGTGCGCCGGAAGCGCGCGGGGAGCGCGCCGGAATGGGAGGACAGGTTTGCAGGCAAAATCGAGAGTTCGACCCGAATACATGGGGGGTCAGACCAAACCCCCGAGGATACCCAGCGATGAGCCTCACCGTTTCCGTGCTGCCCAGCGGCCGCACTTTCAACACCCAGGACGACGAAACCATTCTGGCGGCCGCCATCCGCCAGGGCATCGGCCTGCCCTACGGCTGCAAGGATGGCGCCTGCGGCTCGTGCAAGTGCAAGAAGATCGATGGCGAAGTGGCGATGGGCGAGCACCAGCCCAAGGCACTGACCGCCGAAGAACAGGCGCAGGGTTTCATCCTGACCTGCCGCGCTACCGCCCTGAGCGACGTGACGCTGGAATCGCGCCAGGTCACCGACGAAAGTGCGTTTCCGGTCCGGAAGATGCCGACGCGGGTGTCGCTGCTCGAAAAGAAATCGGCCGACGTCATGCTGTTGCGCCTGCAACTGCCGGCCACCGAACACCTGCGCTACCACGCCGGCCAATACCTCGAATTCATCCTGCGCGACGGCAGCCGCCGTGCCTACTCGATGGCAACCGCCCCACATCGGCAGGAAGAAACCGGCCCGATGGTCGAACTGCACATCCGGCACATGCCTGGCGGCAAGTTCACCGACCAGGTTTTCAGCACGCTGAAGGAACGCGACATCCTGCGCTGCGAAGGCCCGTTCGGCAGCTTCTACCTGCGTGAAGACTCGAACAAACCCATCGTCATGCTGGCGTCGGGCACCGGTTTTGCCCCCATCAAGGCGTTGATCGAACAACTGCGTTTCAAGGCGAGCGACCGTGCGGTAGCCGTCTACTGGGGTGGCCGTCGCCCCGCCGACCTGTACCTGCACGACTGGATGCTGCAGCAGGCCGCCGAATTGCCGAACCTGCGGTATGTGCCGGTCGTTTCGAACCCGCTGCCGGAAGACGGCTGGACCGGCCGTACCGGTTTCGTGCACCAGGCGGTGCTGGACGACTTCACCGACCTGTCTGGTCACCAGGTCTACGCCTGCGGTGCGCCCGTCGTGGTCGAATCCGCGCAGAAATCCTATGTGGAACAACGCGCGCTCCCGGCCGAGGAGTTCTATGCCGATGCGTTCACCAGCGAAGCCGACAAGCAGCAGCCGGTTTGATGCAGGCCGATCCGCATTCGCTGACTGAAAAACAAAGACATCCAAGGAGCCTCCGCATGCAACGCCGCCACCTGATCATTTCCGCCACCGCCACGGCTGCCGCGCTGGCGGCGCCGGCCAGCTTTGCCCAGATGGGCGGACGGCCCATCCGGCTGGTGGTGCCCTACCCCGCCGGCGGCCCGCTGGACGCCACGGCGCGCATCCTGGCCGAAAAGGTCAAGGACAGCCTGGGCCCCGTGATCGTCGACAACAAGCCGGGTGCCGGCGGCAACATCGGTGCGGACGTGGTCGCCAAGGCAGCGCCCGACGGCCTGACCATCGGCCTGGCAGCCACCGCCACGCACGCCGTCAATCAGTGGCTCTACAAACGCATGCCCTACGACGCCGCGAAGGACTTCGCCGGCATCACCCAGATGGTGCGGGTGCCCAACGTGCTGGTGATGAACGCCGAAAACGCGCAGCGACTCAACATCCGCACCGTCGCCGACCTGATCGCCTACGGCAGGAAGAACCCCGGCAAGCTCAACTACGGCAGCGGCGGCAACGGCAGTGCCGGCCATCTGGCAGGCGAAATGTTCAAGCAGAAGTCCGGCGTGTTCGCCGTGCATATCCCCTATGCGGGCGGCAGCCCGGCGCAGCTGGCCCTGTTGTCGGGCCAGGTGGATTTCAACTTCGACAACCTGTCCACCGCCGCGCCCAATATCCGTGCCGGCAAACTGAAGGCGATCGCCGTCACCACCGCGCAACGCAGTCCGCAACTGCCCGATGTGCCGCCGGTATCGGACACCCTGAAGGGTTTCGCCATCGACACCTGGTGGGGCCTCGTCGCGCCGGCGCACACGCCGCGCGATGTCGTCCAGCGCCTGAACCATGCATTCGTCGAAGCGCTCAACGCGCCAGACACCAGGACGCGTTTCGCCACCCTGCTGGCCGAACCGGTTTCCAGCACACCCGAAGAATTCGACGCTTTCATGCGGGCCGAAATGCTCAAGTACCAGCAGGTGGTCAAGTCGAGCGGCGCCAGCGTCGATTGAAACGCGTGTCACCCGACGACACCGGCCGGTGCGGCCCCGACACCCATCCGGACCCGATACCGGGCGATGGATACGTGCAGTCGTTCGCACGCGGCCTGGGTGTGATCCGCAGCTTCAGCGCGGATGCGCCGCGGCAGAACATCACGCAGGTGGCGGCCGCCACGGGCCTGACGCGTGCAGGTGCGCGCCGCGTGCTGCTGACCCTGCTGTCGCTGGGTTACGCCGCCACCGACGGCAAGCTGTTCTGGCTTACGCCCAAGATCCTCGACCTGGGGTTTTCGTACCTGTCGTCGCAGCCGCTGTGGCACCTTTCCGAGCCCATCGTCGAAGCGCTGGTCGGCCGGGTCAAGGATTCAAGCTCCATCGCGGTACTCGACGGCCACGAGATCGTCTACATGTTGCGTGTTCCTACTCGCAAGGTAATGCGGGTGACGCTCGGCGCCGGCAGCCGGCTGTCGGCCTTTTCGACATCGCTCGGGCGTGTGCTGCTGGGTGACCTGCCCGACGCCACGCTGGCAGAACTGATGCAACGCCATCCGCCGCAGCCACTGACCGAACACACACTCATAGAACCCGACGCCGTGTTGGCCGCCATCCGGCAAGCCCGCCGCCAGGGCTTCGCGGTGATCGACCGTGAACTGGAAACCGGGCTGGTCTCCATTGCCGCACCCATCATCGACCGGGCCGGCCGCACGGTGGCGGCGCTCAACGTGGGCGCGCCCTATTCCAGCGGCAGCATCGAACGGCTTCGCCATCAGGTGCTACCTGAACTGCAGACGGCCGCCCGCGACATCTCGTCCCTGCTACAGCGCACCTGACGCGCGACGGCAACGCAACATCACGTCTTTGTCAAAAGCGATCCTTGATACAAATAGAATCACGTCAGCCAGTCCGGCGCGCCTCCAACCGGCACCCCGCCACCATGCCCGATCGCAACGCATTCGAATTCGCCCGCGAAACATTCAAACAGCTGGCACTGCGCCGTCTCCAGCCGACGCCGGACAACTACCGCGCGATCTACGAGGAACTTGCGGGGGTGCGATCCACGCCGTTCTTCCCGGTCCAGCCGCTGCGCCAGATGCTGCGTGTGCTGCCGGCCCAGACCGCAGCGCAGAAACGGCTGCTGACGCTGTTCGAAGGTGCGATCGAACAACAGAGCTGGACCGAATTGCAACGCTGCATCGTGGGTTATGCCAACCTGGGCCTCGGCCAGAGCGCCGGCCATCACGGAGCCCATCACGCGGCAGGCGAACCGGTCGCCTCGGCCCGCAAGGCGGACATGGCCGTCGGCATCCCCACCATCGCGGACGACGTCGCCGCCGCGCTGCCGGGCGAACTGCTCGAACAGGTTGCCCGGCTGGTCGAGCATTCATTGCCTTCGGCCTCGAGCGACAGCGTGCGACTGAGCGAACAGGCCACCACACTCACGCAGGCGCTGCGTTCGGCGACACCCGACATGGCGGCGATCAAGTCGCTGCTGGCCAATTTCGGCTTCCGGCTTTCCTTTGCGACCGAAGAACAGGCCGCCATCCGCAGCGCCCTGCTGATGGCGCTGCACGAGCTGTTCCGCAACATCTCGGTGTTGAGCGTGGACGACAACTGGCTGCGCGGCCAGGCCGAAGCGCTGCTTGCGGCCGCCACCCCGCCGCTAGAGCTGCGCAAGCTGGACGACCTCCAGACACGCTTGCGCGACGTCATCTTCAAGCAGGGTGAAACCCGTTCGCGCAGCATGGAAGCCCAGGAACAGATGAAGCAGATGCTGTCGGTGTTCATCGACCGCCTCTCCAACATGAGCGAGAAAAGCGGCGTCTACCACGACAAGATCGAAGCCTGTGCCGAACAGCTCGGCAGCGCCCGAACCATCGAGGAAATCACGCCGGTGCTGCACGACGTCATCGGCGCGACCCGCGCCATGGCGCTCGACAGCCAGATCAACCACGATGACCTGCTGACGCTGCGGGAACGCAGCGAAAAGGCCCAGGAAGACATGGGTCGGCTGCAACTGGCGCTCGAAAAGGCCAGCGCCGAAGCCAGGCACGACCCACTGACCGGCGCACTCAACCGAAAGGGCATGGACGAGGCGCTTGAACGTGAAATCTCGCGTGCCCGCCGCGCCGGCGCCAACAACGGCGAAGCCATCTCGCCGCTGTGCGTGGCCCTGCTCGACATCGACAACTTCAAGTTGCTCAACGACCGCATCGGCCACGACGGCGGCGATGCGGCGCTGGTGCACCTTGCGCGGGTGGCGCGAGAGGCCATGCGACCGCAGGACGTGCTGGCGCGCTACGGCGGCGAGGAATTCGTATTGCTGCTGCCCGACACCGCGGTGGACGCCGGGGTGGAAGCCATGCAGCGCCTGCAACGCGAGCTGACCCGCCGGTTCTTCATGCAGAACAACGACAAGGTGATGATCACCTTCAGCGCGGGCGTGGCGCAGGTGGCCGCCCAGGAAGACCCGTTCGATGCGGTCAAGCGAGCGGACCAGGCCATGTACCTGGCCAAACGCACCGGCAAGAACCGGGTGGTGCGCGCCTAGGCCCAGCCGGACGCCAAGCCTAGAGCGCCTGGCCGTCCGACAGCGAAGGCGCCTGGGCGATGCGAGCCGAAATGATCCGGCAGGCCTCCAGCAGCGGCTTCACATAGGCGGCCTGCGGGTCAGCCTTCTGGCGGAACAGCAAGGTGCTGACGCTGATGGCCGCGACCGGTCTGCCCTGCGCGTTCACGATGGCTGCGCCAAAACAATGGACGCCGGCTTCGTTTTCCTCGTTGTCCGTCGCCCAGCCGTCGTTCTTCACCTGGTCGATCTGGGTTTTCAGCGCCGCGGGATCGACCGTCGTGTGTTCGGTATGGCGCGGCAGGGGCGACGGAAGGCCGGCCAGCAGCTCGGCGCAGGCGGCGGCGTCCAGCGCGGCCAGGTAGGCTTTTCCGACCGCGGTCGAATGCAGGGACACGCTGGTGCCGATACGCGAGCTCATGCACACCGCGCTCGTGCTTTCCAGCTTCTCGATGAACACCATGTTGCGGCCGCTCGGCACGGCCAGGTGCACCGTCTCGCCGGTGATGTCGCGCAGTTGCTTTAGCTCGTCGACGGCTGCCAGCCGAAGCTCCGAACGCCCCCAGCTGCGACTCGCCAGCTGGATCAGCCGGGGCCCGAGCGCCAGCGTGGCGCCGCGTTCGTTCTCGCCCAGCAATCCTTCGGCGATGAGCGCGGCCACGATGCGGTGCACCGTCGGACGCGGATAACCGCTGGCTCGCATCAGCGACGCGACACTGACCGGCCCTTCCGCATCCGCCACCAGCTGCAGCACGTGCATGAACTTGGAAAATGCCGCGGTGCCCGCGACTGCCGCGGGCTGGAGCGATGGACGTGCTGGCAAGGAAGGCTGGGAAGGTTTTGAGGCGCGCATGAAAAAGAAAGCCCGGCGGCGGCAGGGGCGGCCGGCGGGCCATTATCCATAGCGCCTCCGGCCACTCCGCGACCAGCCTTCAGCTCACCATGTAGCCGCCGTCGACCGGCAGGATCACGCCGGTCATGAACGACGCCGCCGGCGTGCAAAGGAACATCGCCGCCCTGGCGACGTCGTCAGGCAGGCCCCAGCGGCCCAGAGGCGTGCGGGCCAGGATGGGGCCGGCACGGGCCGGATCGTCCTGCAGCGCCTTGGTGAGCGGGGTGGCGATCCAGCCCGGCGCCACCGCGTTGACCCGGATGCCGTCGGCTGCATAGGCGATCGCCAGCGACTTGGTCAGTTGCGCCACGCCGCCCTTGCTCGATGCATAGGCCGGCACCAGCCCCCCGCCGAAGAAGCTGAGCATGGAGGCGGTATTGACGATGCAGCCGCCACTGGCCCCGAGGCGCTCGCGCGTGGCACTGCAGACCCGCATGGTGCCGGTCAGGTTGACCGCCAGCACCCTCTCGAACACCTCCAGGTCGTGCTCCGCGCCGCGCTGGATGATGCCGGCGCAGTTGAAGACGATATCCAGCCGGTCGATGTCGCCGATGGCGGCCTGCAGGCTGTCCGCCGACGTGACGTCGGCCTGGCGCACATCGACGGCCGCCAGCAGGCTGCCGTCCCCGCCGCCCAGGCCGATGGCGGTCACCTCGGCGCCCAGCTCGGCCAGGTGGTTGGCGATGATGGCGCCGATGCCCTGGGTGGCGCCGGACACCAGCGCTCGTTTGCCTGCGAAAAGTCCTGGCTGGTAGGTCGAGGTCATGGGCTCAGTTCTTGATGTCGAGTTTCTGGATGAGCGTCTTGAAGTAAGAGCTGTCCTTCGCGATCACCGTCTTGAAGGCTGCGTCGTCGGCATAAGCAAAACCCAGGTTCTGCTTGTCCAGCACCTCGCGGAAGCTGGCTTCGTTGGCGATCTTCTCGCTGGCGGTCTTCAGGAAGGCGATGACTTCGGGCGGGGTGTTCTTTGGCGCCGCGATGCCGCGCCAGGTGCCGATCACCAGGTCGATGTTGCGTTCCTTCAGCGTCGGCACCTTTTCGAACAGTCCCTTGATGCGCTGGTCGGCCATGACCGCCAGCGTCTTGAGCTTGCCGGCCTGCACGAACGTGGTCACCTCGGCAGGGCTGACCGCCACCGCGTCGATATGGCCACCCATCAACGCCAGCACCGCCGGGCCCGCACCCTGGAAAGGCGTGTGGTTGAACTTCACGCCGGTCTTGTCTTCCAGCGCGGAAGCGGCCAGGTGCCAGATGGAACCGTTGCCCGCGTTGCCGACGCTGATCTTCCCGCTGCCGCTTTTTGCGGCGGCCAGGAATTCCTCGATGGTGTTCCACGGTGCGTCCGCGCGCACGGTAATGGCGGCCTGGTCGGCGTTGAGCCGGGCGACCGGCGTCAGGTCCTCGTAGTTGAACTTGGCCATGCCGAGCGGCGGCAGCGTGATCAGCTCGACGGTTATGACCGCCAGGCGGTAGCCGTCGGGACGCGAGCTGATGACGTCCTGCCAGCCGATGGCACCGCTGGCGCCCGGCTTGTTGACCACCAGCACCGTCTGCGGAATGTATTTGCGGGCGGCGTCCGCATAGGCCCGCGCCAGGGCGTCGGTGCCGCCGCCGGGCTGGAAGGGCACTACCAGTTCGATCGGCTTGTTGGGGTAGCCATTCGTCGCCGTCTGGGCGGCGGCGGGGCCGGCCGCCATGAGGCAGGCGGCAGGCAGCAGGGCCAGCGTCGCCATGCGGCGCAGATTGGAGGTCAGGGTTTTCATTCGGTTTGTCTCTTTTGGTCTAGGTTTTTGGGGGAGCAGGAGAAGCGGCGTTGATCAATAGGTGGCGCGCCCTCCCGACAGGTCGAATACCGCACCGGTATTGAAGGAGCACGAACCCGAGCACAGCCAGGCGACCATCTCGGCGACTTCGCTGCTTTCGCCCAGTCGCCGCATGGGCGATTTGTCGACCATGTTCTGCACGTGCGCCGGCGACATCTGCGCAAGGATCGGCGTGTTGACCGCCGCCGGTGCAATGGCGTTCACCAGCACCCCGGTCGTCGCGAGCTCCTTGCCGAGCGACTTGGTCAGCGCCAGCACGCCGGCCTTGGCGGCGCTGTAGGCCGAGGCGTTGGGTGTGCCCTCCTTGCCGGCAAGCGATGCGATGTTGACGATGCGGCCGCGGCCAGACGCGCGAAAGTGCGGCACCACCGCGCGGCAGACATTGAATGTGCCGACCAGGTTCACCTCGACGATGCGGCGCCAGGTGTCGGGGTCGTATGCGTCCAGCGGTACCGTCGGCCCGGCAAAACCGGCGCTGTTCACGGCGAAATCGATGCGCCCGAAACGGCTGGCGACCTCGGCCGTGGCCCGCTCTACGGCAGGCAGGTCGGTCACGTCCAGTTGCCACGCGTCGCCGCCGGCCGCCGCGGTGTCGAACACCGCCACCCGCGCACCGTGCCGGCGCAACTGCCCGGCCACTTCTGCCCCGATGCCGCTCAGGCCGCCGGTCACGATGGCCACCGCCCCCTTGAAGTCGTAGCGGGCATGGCCGTACGGCGGGTTCATCGGATGAACTGCTGCGTGTAGTCGGCGCCCAGGCCCACCGCCTCGAAGTGCTTGCGGCACATGTCGATCTTGGTGAACACGTCTTCGTAACCCATGCCCTTGCCCCATGGATCGGTGTAATACATGACTCCGTTGACCTGGAAGTAGGTGATCATTTCTTCCACGTCTTCCGGTACGTAGAGGGTGTGGGTTTCGCCCGGCGGTTCGAAGACATAGCTGCCTTCGGTCGCCTCCCAGTCATGTTCCAGGTAACGCCAGCGGCCTTTCAGCACGAAGCCGTGCACCGCCTGCGGATGGCGGTGCCGGCTGAGCACACCCGACTTGCGCACTTTCAGCAGGTTCATCCAGTAGCCCTGGCTGGCGTTGAGGCAAAGCGGCCGGAACCAGACATTTTCGCCCTGCGGAACCCACAGGCGGTCGTCTGTCGGAATCGCATTCGGGATGACGATTTCCGGCCGCGCATCCGGCGGGTTCGGATACTGATAGGGCGTCATCGGGTTGGCGTCTGAAACTTCGAGCGGCATCGGGTTGTCCATATCGTGGATATATGTCCACATGATAGACAGCCAAAAATGCTCGCCAAAATGGCAAAAACCCTCGGTCGAACCTCGACCGAGGGTTTTCAGTCAGGCGCGGTCGAGGTCTAGAACAACACGCGGCTGCGGATGGTTCCGGGCACCGTTGCCAGCTTCTGCTGCGCCACTTCTGAAGACGCGCCGTCCATGTCGATCACCACATAGCCGATCTTCTCGTCGGTCTGCAGAAACTGCGCCGCGATGTTGATCTGGTTTTCGGACAGGATGCGGTTGATTTCAGACAGCACTCCAGGGCGGTTTTCATGGATGTGCAGCAGCCGGTGTTTGCCAGGGTGGGCCGGCAATGCCACTGCCGGAAAGTTGACTGACGAAGTGGTGGTGCCGGTATCGCTGTAGCGCACCAGTTTTTCTGCCACTTCGAGACCGATGTTGGCCTGGGCCTCCATGGTCGAACCGCCGATGTGCGGGGTGAGGATGACGTTGTCGAGGCCACGCAGCGGCGACTCGAATTCTTCTGTGTTGCTGCCCGGCTCCTTGGGGAACACATCGAGCGCGGCGCCGAGCAGCTTTTTGTCGCGGATGGCCTGGGCCAGCGACTCGATGTCGACCACCGTGCCACGCGAGGCATTGATCAGGATGGAATGGTGCTTCATGGCGGCGATCTCGGCCGCGCCGATCATCCATTGCGTGGCCGGCGTTTCGGGCACATGCAGGGTGAGGATGTCGCTGGTGGCCAGGAGTTCGCGCAGGGTCGGCACCTGGCGCGCATTGCCGAGCGGCAGCTTGCTGACCACGTCGTAGAACGCCACGTGCATGCCGAGGCTTTCAGCCAGCACCGACAACTGGGTTCCGATGGAGCCGTAACCGACGATGCCCAGTGTCTTGCCGCGGATCTCGTACGAGTTGGTGGCCGACTTCAGCCAGCCACCTCGGTGGGTGATGGCGTTCTTTTCAGGAATGCCGCGCAGCAGCAGGATGGCTTCGGCCAGCACCAGTTCGGCCACCGAGCGGGTATTGGAATAGGGGGCGTTGAACACCACGATGCCGCGCTCGCGTGCAGCGTTGAGGTCGACCTGGTTGGTGCCGATGCAGAAACAACCCACGGCCACCAGCTTGGGCGCGTTGGCCAGCACGTCGGCGGTCAGTTGCGACTGCGAGCGGATGCCGAGGAAATGCACATCCTGCAGGCGTGCCTTGAGCTCTTCGCCCTGCAGGGCCTTGGGCGCCGTCTCGATCTGGCTGTAGCCGGCGTTCTTGAGGGTTTCGACCGCGGAGGGGTGCACGCCCTCGAGCAGCAGTATCTTGATCTTGGCCTTGTCCAGGGAGGTCAGCGACGTTGGCGATGTTTTGGTCATGGTGTCCGCAAAGGTTGCCTGTGGCTCGGAGAGGGCAGAAATCCTAGCATGTGGCACCGCAGCAAATGGCCGGCATCGAGATGCATCAACAGCCGCGAGAGGGTCTTGCACGCGAAGGGTTTGCCCGCTTCGGAATGTCCTTCGGAAAGCGGCAAAATGACGGTCACAAAATTTACACGCAATCGTCATTTACACGGAGCCGTCACAGGTGCCCGTCAACATGTTCGATTTGCTTCATCCTCTTCCAGGAGACTTTTCATGACGACCAAGACACTCGCCGTCGCCGCTGCGCTGGTGGCCACCCTGGCGACCGGTGCCCAGGCACAGACCGAAATCCAGTGGTGGCATTCGATGACCGCCGTGAACGGCGAATGGGTCAATGACCTCGCCAAGCAGTTCAACGAAAGCCAGAAGGAATACAAGGTCGTGCCGACCTTCAAGGGCAGCTACGACGAATCGATGACCGCGGCGGTAGCGGCCTTCCGCGCGGGCAACGCGCCCGACATCCTGCAGGTGTTCGAAGTGGGCACCGCCACCATGATGGCCAGCAAGAACGCCATCGTGCCGGTCACCAAGATCATGACCGACGCAGGCTACAAGTTCGACCCCAACGCCTATGTGTCCGCTGTCGCCGGTTACTACACCGCACCCAACGGCCAGATGCTGAGCTTCCCGCTCAACAGCTCGACCACCATCTTCTATTTCAACAAGGACGCCTTCAAGGCGGCCGGCCTGCCGACCGACAAGGCACCCTCGACCTGGCCCGAAGTGGTGGCAGCCGCCGCCAAGCTGAAGGCCAGCGGCCACCGCTGCCCGTTCACCACGGCATGGCAGGGCTGGACCCAGCTGGAAAGCTTCTCTTCCTGGCACAACGTCGAATACGCCACCAAGAGCAACGGCCTGCAGGGCCTGGATGCGCGCCTGAAGGTCAATTCGCCTCTGCACCTGCGCCACATCGAGAACCTGGCCAACATGGCCAAGCAGGGCCTGTTCGTCTACAAGGGCCGCGGAAACGTGCCCGAGGCCAGCTTCGTGTCGGGCGAGTGCGCCATGATCAACACGTCTTCCGGCTTCTACGGCAACGTGGCCAAAAACGCCAAGTTCGCCTACGGCCTGGCTCCCCTGCCCTATTACCCAGACGTGGCGGGCGCGCCGCAGAACACCGTCATCGGCGGCGCCAGCCTCTGGGTGATGGCCAACAAGAAACCGGCCCAGTACAAGGGTGTGGCGAGCTTCTTCGACTTCATATCCAAGCCCGAAATCCAGTCGGCCAGCCACAAGCGCACCGGCTACCTGCCGGTGACCACTGCGGCCTACAAACTCACCGAAGAGTCCGGTTTCTACAAACAGAACCCCGGTACCGACGTGGCCGTGACCCAGATGATCCGCAAGGTGACCGACAAGAGCCGCGGCATACGCCTGGGCAACTACGTGCAGATCCGCACCATCGAGGACGAAGAACTCGAACAGGTGTGGGGCGGCAAAAAGACCGCCAAGGAAGCCCTGGACTCGATCGTGAAGCGCGGCAACGAGCAGCTCGAGCGTTTCCAGAAGGCCAACAAGGGCTGACCGATGGCGAGTGAAAAACGCGTCCAGTTCAAGTCTTCCTGGCTTCCCTGGGCGCTCATCGCACCGCAGATGGCGGTGATCCTGGTGTTCTTCTTCTGGCCCGCGGGCCAGGCGCTGCTGCAGTCGCTGCAGCAGCAGGACGCCTTCGGCACCTCGACCGAATGGGTGGGCCTGGAAAACTTCCAGCGCCTGTTCACCGACCCTGGCTATCTGGATACCTTCAAGACCACCGCGATGTTTTCCATCCTGGTGGCCGCGCTGGGCATCACGCTGTCGCTGCTGCTGGCGGTGTTCGCCGACCGGGTGGTGAAAGGCGTGACCGCCTACCGCACGCTGCTGATCCTGCCGTACGCGGTGGCCCCGGCCGTCGCCGGCGTGCTGTGGGTCTTCATGTTTTCGCCAGCCCTGGGCGTGGTCGCCTACTGGCTGGGCAAGCTCGGCGTCGACTGGAACCACCTGCTCAACGGCGGGCAGGCCATGACGCTGGTGGTGCTGGCAGCGGTATGGAAGCAGATCTCGTACAACTTCCTGTTCTTCGTGGCCGGCCTGCAATCGATTCCGAAGTCGCTGATCGAGGCCGCCTCCATCGACGGAGCCGGGCCGTGGCGCCGCTTCTGGAGCATCCAACTGCCGCTGCTTTCGCCGACCACCTTCTTCCTGCTGGTGATGAACGTGGTTTATGCCTTCTTCGACACCTTCGGCATCATCGACGCGGCCACACAGGGCGGTCCCGGCAAGGACACGTCCATCCTGGTCTACCGCGTCTATTACGACGGCTTCAAGGCCATGGACCTGGGCGGCTCGGCTGCGCAATCGGTGGTGCTGATGTTCATCGTGGTCGTACTCACCGTGTTCCAGTTCCGCTACGTTGAAAAGAAAGTGAACTACTGATGGTCGACCGTCGCCCTGCCCTCACGGTCCTGTCGCACCTGGTCATGGTTCTCGGGGTGCTGATCGTGGCCTTCCCGCTATACCTGGCCTTCATCGCCTCGACCCATCGCCCGGAAGAAATCGTGCAGTTGCCGATGCCGCTGGTACCCGGCGACTACTTCTGGGAAACCTACAAGGCCGCGCTTTTCGGCCGTGATACCGGTGCGGGTTCGCATGCGCCGGTGGCCCGCATGATGTGGATCAGCCTGGTGTCCGCCCTGGTGATCGCCATCGGCAAGATCGCCATCTCGCTGCTCTCGGCGTTCGCCATCGTGTACTTCCGTTTCCCGTTCAAGAAACTGGTGTTCTGGATGATCTTCATCACCCTGATGCTGCCGGTCGAGGTGCGGATCCTGCCGACGTACCAGGTGCTGTCCGACCTGAACATGCTCAACAGCTACGCCGGCCTGACGGTGCCGCTGATCGCTTCGGCGACCGCGACCTTCTTGTTCCGCCAGTTCTTCATGAGCGTGCCGGACGAACTGGTCGAAGCCGCCCGCATGGACGGCGCCGGTCCCATGCGTTTCTTCTTCGACGTGCTGCTGCCGTTGTCGGGAACCGCCATGGCCGCGCTGTTCGTGATCCAGTTCATCTACGGCTGGAACCAGTACCTGTGGCCGTTGCTGGCGACCACCACCGAAGACATGTACCCGGTGGTGATCGGCATCAAACGCATGATCGGCGGCGGCGATGCCCAGAACGAATGGAACATCGTGATGGCCACCGCGCTGCTGGCCATGTTGCCGCCAGCCATCGTGGTGGTGGCGATGCAGAAATGGTTCGTGCGCGGACTCGTCGACACAGAAAAATAAGCTCCGAATCAAATGGCAAATCTCTCATTTCGCAACGTCATCAAGCGCTACGGCCGCGGCCCCAAGTCGCTGCAGGTGATCCACGGGATCGATGCCGAAATCGCCGATGGCGAGTTCATCGTCATCGTCGGTCCGTCGGGCTGCGGCAAGTCCACGCTGCTGCGCATGGTCGCCGGGCTGGAAGACATCTCCGACGGTGAAATCCGCATCGGCGACAAGGTGGTCAACGACCTGGAACCCGCCCAGCGCGACATCGCCATGGTGTTCCAGAACTACGCCCTCTACCCGCACATGAGCGTGTACGACAACATGGCCTACGGCCTGAAGATCGCCGGCCAGTCCAAGGAAGAGATCAAGCAGCGCGTCGATCGCGCCGCGAAGATCCTGGAGTTGGGGCACCTGCTCGAGCGCCGGCCGCGCGAACTGTCCGGCGGCCAGCGCCAGCGGGTCGCCATGGGCCGGGCCATCGTGCGCCAGCCGCAGGTGTTCCTGTTCGACGAACCGCTGTCGAACCTGGACGCCAAGCTGCGCGCCCAGACCCGCATCGAGATCCAGAAGCTGCACCGCGAACTCGGCATCACCTCGCTGTTCGTCACGCACGACCAGGTCGAGGCGATGACTCTCGCACAACGCATGCTGGTCATGAACGGTGGCCGCGCCGAACAGTTCGGCACGCCCGAAGAGGTTTACCACCGGCCGGCATCGACCTTCGTCGCCAGCTTCATCGGCTCCCCGCCGATGAACCTGCTGAAGAACGCTCCCGGCGGCGTCGCAGGCAGCATCACCGGCATCCGTCCCGAGCATCTCGACATGGTGCCGGCCGGCACGCCGGGCGCCTGGACGCTGCAGGTCGACACCGTCGAACTGCTGGGTGCCGAACGCCTGGTGTACGGCCGTGTCGGCGAAGACGCGCTGATCGTCCGGATCGAGGAAAACGCTCCGGTGCCGCGTACCGGCGACACCTGCTTCATCCTGCCGCGCGCCGACCGCCTGCACGGGTTCGACGCCGATACCGGCAAACGCCTGTGAAACCCGCCGCGGCCTGGCCCTACCCATTCTGGGTCGCCCACCGCGGCGCCGGCAAGCTGGCGCCCGAAAACACCCTGGCCGCTTTCCGGCTGGGTGCGGCCCATGGCTGGCGCATGTTCGAGTGCGATGCCAAGCTCAGTGCAGATGGCGTGCCCTTCCTCATGCACGACAGCGAACTGGAACGCACCAGCAACGGCCACGGCGTGGGCGGTGCCCTTGCATGGTCTGCACTCTCGCAGCTGGACGCCGGAAGCTGGCATTCGCGTGCCTACGCCGGTGAAACGCTGCCCACGCTCGAAAACGTGGCGCGTTTCTGCCTCCGCAACGGCTACCTGCTCAATATCGAGATCAAGCCAACGCCCGGCGTGGAGCGCACCACCGGCGAAACCGTGGCCGCGCTGGCAGCGAAGCTCTGGGAAGGCGAACCGGTCCCCCCACTGCTCACTTCCTTCAAGCCGTACGCGCTCGAAGGTGCGCGCGCCAGTGCACCCCACCTGCCGCGCGGCCTGCTGCTCACCGAGCTGCACGAAGGCTGGCTGGACCAGGCGCGGTCGCTCGAATGCGTCGCCGTGGTCTGCCGCCATACCGAGTGGACCGCCGAAGCCGTGGCCGCCACCCAGGCCGCCGGAATGCGGGCGCTTTGTTATACGGTCAACGAAGAAGAGGCTGCACGGCGTGTCATGGGGTTCGGCGTCGATGGCATCATCAGCGACCGCATCGAACTCTTCTCGCCCGCCCAGGCCTGACCGGCCGGCTGGGCCACCAGCATGAAAAAATTCAGCTTTGTTTCCCGCACCGCGGCCGCCTTGCTGGCAGCCATCTTCGGTTGCGGCGCCTGCCAGGCCCAGGGCGAACCCGCCGTTCCCTACGACCCAGCCAAGTCGACCACCGTCGTCCTGGGCGACAGCATCACCTTCGGCGGCTGGTGGTCGAACAATTTTCGCGGCCAGAACATCGCCAACAAAGGCATTCCGGGCGACGGCACCGAAGGCATGCTGGGCCGCCTGGGGCCCGTGCTGGCCGCCAAGCCGAACAAGATCCTGGTGCTGGCGGGCATCAACGACCTGCTGCGCGGCCGGTCGTCGCAGGACGTCGCGGCGACCTACCGCCAGTTGCTCACCGAACTGGCGGCCTCGGGCAGCAGGATCTACGTGCAATCGACCTTCTACGTGGCGCCACCGATGCCCCTGGCGGTCAACGAGCGGGTCGCCTCCCTGAATGTTGCAATGCGCCAGTTCTGCGAACAGTCGCGCCGCTGCACCTACCTGGACCTGAACTTCGTGCTGGCACCGGCCGGCCAGCTGCAGCCCGGCTTCACCGTCGATGGTCTGCACCTTAACCAGGCCGGCTACGAAGCCTGGTTTTCGCAGTTGAAGGGCATGCAGCTCCTGCTGCCCTGATCAGCTTCGCCAGGCCTGGCGAAGCACACATTCGCTGAATGCGACGGCTGCCACCAGCGCGCCCCAAGTCGCCATCTTGCCGTCACTGCCCAGCAGCAGCCAGCCCGCCAGCATGACGGCCAGCCCCACGCCGAAGTCGCAGACCAGACGTTTCGGCCAGCGGGCGCCTCGCGCTGGAGCCAGCAGGCCGCCGCACGAAACGGCAGCCACCGCCATCCAGAGGGCCGGCAGGCAGAAATTGGCCAGATGGCCCAACAGGGTTGTAGCGGTCATGCGACGGGAATTGCCTGAAAAGGAAGCGGGAAAGCACTTATCACGGTAATAGCCTCGGACATACACCGAGGTTCACCAACAAATTCCCACAAATTTTATAATCCGCGGATGGCAGTCTGGGCTCTCGGTCTCAATCACACTACCGCCCCGCTCGATCTGCGCGGGCGGTTTGCGTTTGCGCTCGACCGGATCGCACCCACCTTGCAGGGGCTGCGCCAGTCTTTCCAGGTATCAGGCGGGCAGCGCCACCCTTCCGTCGAAGCCGCCATCCTTTCCACCTGCAACCGCACCGAGGTCTACTGTGCCGGTGATACCGCAGCCCTCGAACACACCTTCGAATGGCTGGCCCAGGCCGGCGGCGTTTCACCCGCCCTGCTCCGGTCGCACGCCTATTCGCTAGAAGGCGGACTGGCAGCCCGGCATGCATTTCGTGTCGCCAGCGGCCTCGACTCCATGGTGCTGGGCGAGGCGCAGATCCTCGGCCAGATGAAGGATGCGGTCCGTGCCGCCGAAAGCGCCGGAGCGCTGGGCAGCACGCTCAACCAGCTTTTCCAGCGGTCGTTCGCGGTGGCGAAGGAAGTCCGAACCTCCACCGAAATCGGGGCGCATTCCATCAGCATGGCCGCAGCGGCCGTGCGGCTGGCCGGTCAACTGTTCGAAGACCTCGGCCAGATCCGCATCCTTTTCGTGGGCGCGGGAGAGATGATCGAACTGGCGGCCACCCACTTCGCCGCCAAGAACCCCAAGTCCATCGTCATCGCCAACCGCACCATGGAACGCGGCGAGCGCCTGGCGACGCGTTTCAACGGGCAGGTGATGCGCCTGACCGACCTGCCCGAACGGCTGCACGAGTTCGACGCCGTCATCAGCTGCACCGCCAGTTCATTGCCCCTCATAGGCCTGGGCGCGGTGGAACGGGCGCTGAAAAAACGCAAGCACCGTCCGATGTTCATGGTCGACCTGGCCGTGCCGCGCGACATCGAGCCAGAAGTCAAGGCGCTCGACGATGTGTACCTCTACACCGTCGACGACCTGGCCAGCGTGGTGCAGACCGCCCAGGCACACCGCCAGGCCGCGGTGGCTCAGGCCGAATCCATCATCGACACCGGCGTGCAGAGCTTTCTGCACTGGATGGACGAACGCAACCCGGTCAACGGCACCATACCGCTGATCCGCCAGCTGAATGCGCAGGCCGACGCCTGGCGCACGGCTGAAATCGCGCGGGCCCGCAAGAACCTGGCCCGTGGCGACGATGTCGAGGCCGTGCTCGAAGCCCTTACCCGTGGCCTGACCCAGAAGATGCTGCACGGTGCCATGGCAGAGCTGCATGCCGGCGACGCCGGCCAGCGCGAGGCTACGGCACAGACCGTTTCTCGCATTTTCCTGCGCAGCGAAACCAGGCGGTAGCGGCGCTCGCCCGCCGCCTTCGGTCGCCTGCCGCCCGCCGGCGGCCCCCGCCTCTGGCCGCATCGGCCTTTCCAGAAAAATACCTTGCGTGCCCAGCACGCCCCTGCGCCTTGAAAGACTTTCTCCGTCACCAGCTCGACCGCTATGCCGTCCGGCTCGAAGAGCTCGACTTCCTGCTGTCGCGCGAAGACATCATGGGCGACATGCTGCAGTACCGCGTGCTGTCGCGGGAACACGCCGAAGTGACCCAGATCGCCGGCCGTTTCGGCCGTTACCAGCAACGTGAATCCGACCTGGCCGAAGCCCGCGAAATGCTGGCCGACCCCGACATGGCCGAGATGGCGACCGAAGAAATCGTTTCCGCCGAAGCCGAGCTCGACCAGCTGGAAGCCGAGCTGCAGCGCCTGCTCCTGCCCCGGGATCCCGACGACCAGCGCAACGCCTTCATCGAAATCCGAGCCGGCACCGGCGGCGACGAGTCGGCGTTGTTCGCAGGCGACCTGGCCCGCATGTACACCCGATATTTCGAGCGTGTCGGCTGGAAGTGCGAAGTCGTCAGCGCCAGCGACAGCGAAATCGGCGGCTACAAGGAAATCGTGTTCCGGGTGGAAGGCGAAAACGCCTTCGGCCGCCTGCGCTTCGAATCCGGCGGCCACCGGGTGCAACGAGTGCCCGCAACCGAAACCCAGGGTCGCATCCACACCAGCGCCTGCACGGTCGCGGTGCTGGCCGAACCCGACGAGGCCGTGGCGGTGCAGATCAACCCGGCGGACCTGCGCATCGACACCTATCGCGCCAGCGGCGCGGGCGGCCAGCACATCAACAAGACCGACTCGGCAGTTCGCATCACCCACATCCCGACGGGCATCGTGGCCGAATGCCAGGACGACCGCAGCCAGCACCGCAACAAGGCCAAGGCCCTGCAGGTGCTGAGCGCACGTATCCAGGAAAAAGACCGAAGCGAACGGGCTGCCAAGGATGCGGCCATGCGCAAGGGACTGATCGGCAGCGGGGACCGCAGCGACCGCATCCGCACCTACAACTTTCCACAGGGCCGGCTCACCGACCACCGCATCAACCTCACGCTCTACAAGCTCGGTTTCATCATGGAAGGTGACCTGACGGAAGTGCTGGACGCGCTGCAGCACGCCCGTGAAGCCGAACAACTGGCCGAACTCGAAGTGGGAGCCGGCAGCTGATGCCGACCATCACCGAAACCCTGCGCGCCGCCGCGGCCCTCGGCGTCGACCGGCTCGATGCCCAGATGCTGCTGCTGCACGCGCTGGGCCGCGACACCGGCAACCGCGCATGGCTGCTGTCCCACGATGGCGACACGCCCGACGAGGCCGTCCAGGCCGCCTTCCAGGCGTTGCTGGGGCGCCGAAAAGATGGTGAACCGGTGGCCTACCTGCTTGGGGAAAAGGAATTTTTCGGACTTTCGCTGCAGGTCGACGCCCGCGTGCTGGTGCCGCGACCCGACACCGAGACGCTGGTGAACTGGGCGCTCGAACTGCTTCCCGAAGGCAACGCGGCCCGGGTGCTCGACCTCGGCACCGGCAGCGGTGCCATCGCGCTGGCGGTCGCCTCCCGGCGCCGCTGCGCGCAGGTCGACGCCGTCGATGCCAGCACCGACGCGCTGGACGTCGCACAGGCCAATGCCGCGGCGCTGGGCCTGCCGGTGCGTTTTTTTTTCGGCAACTGGTTCAGCGGAACGCCGGACGGGGCCGGCTACGACCTCGTCTTGTCCAACCCGCCCTACATTGCCGACGGCGACAGCCATCTGCCCGCCTTGCGCCACGAACCATTGCAGGCACTGACCTCCGGCGCCGACGGGCTGGACGACCTGCGTGCCATCGTGGCCGGCGCACCCGGACGCATGCTGCCGGGCGGCTGGCTGCTGCTCGAACACGGCTGGGACCAGGCGGGCGCCGTGCGAGACCTGCTTGCAGCCGCAGGACTTGAAGAAGTACAAAGCCGTACCGATCTCGGCGGGATCGAGCGCTGTTCGGGCGGCCGGCTGCCGCTGCACCGATAATTCCGCCCCACTGTCACTGTCTTTCCAATTTTTGCCCCCCCGCGAGGAGTCTCTTATGAGCGAAGCCCAACAACGTATTGCCGATATCGTCCAGTCCAGCGAAGTGGTGCTGTTCATGAAGGGCAACGCCAGTTTTCCGCAGTGCGGCTTTTCTGGCCGCGCCATCCAGGTGCTGAAGGCCTGTGGCGTCGACCCGAAGTCGGTGAAGACCGTCAACGTGCTGGAGGACGACGAGATCCGCCAGGGCATCAAGACCTTCAGCCAGTGGCCCACCATCCCGCAGCTCTACGTGCGCGGCGAATTCATCGGCGGCTCGGACATCATGATGGAGATGTACGAATCGGGTGAACTGCAGAAGGTACTGTCGAGCTGAGCTGGATCGTTTGGTGCTCGGCCGCTTCGCCTGACGCGAGGCCGGCGGACCGGCACCGGTCAACCATGACCTCCCACCAGCCAGGAGGTCATGCATGTATTTCCCAAGCTCCAGACCAGCGCACACCATCTCCGATGCGTATGCGCGCACACCGGCCGCCAGCCCGCGGTTCGTCCAGGAAGACGTCTTGCGAAGCTACGGCTCCATGCCGGAATTCACCCGCTACGCATTGATCCGGTCAACCCAGCACAGCCTGGGTTACCAGCCCGAGCAACTGCCGATGGATGCCGCCGTCCGCCTGAAGGATGTCCGGCCCCTGCGCCAGCCGCAGTCCACGTTTTCAGAGCGGATCGAGAAAGCCGCGCTTGAGCTTACGGCCCAGGAGTCGACGGCAGCCGGGCGGCAGTTCGTGCAGGATGTCCTGCAGGCATGCCGCGAACGGGGCGAACCGCTGGACTCGGTAGCGATGGCCGTCGCGCGACGCACCCGCACGGTCGGTGACTTCGAGGCCGGCATCCACGGCCCGGCCGCAGAGCGCAGCAGCGCCTTCGTGGACACATTGCTGGCTTCCGTCCGGCAGAACGGCCGGGTGCTGCCGCTAGGGCATCCGGACTTCCATAGAACCCTGGCCGCATGCCAGCCGCACATGCGCCGCACGCTGGAAAAACTGGCTGCATGCGGCGTGGTTCCCGCCGCGCTGGAATGGCAACTGGCCGACTACACGAACCGTCTGGTCCGGGTGTCGCAAATCTGCGATCGCAACCAGCTTGCCGGCGCAGACGATTTCTGCCGCCTGTTCATCGAACCCGAACCCAACGCCACCGTGGCGCGGCAGCGGCGCGACTGGGACCAGCGCCTGGCCGAACTCGCGCCGGCCACCAGCGCCCAGTGGCAGGCAAGACGACGCGCCGCTGCGCTACTGGCGCCGATGCTCAACCCGCAGGTCGCACAGCACCTGCAGGCTGCGCTGAACACCGCCGGCACATAACCGGTGAACCCGCGACGCGCCGCGACCTACTCCGCGGCGCGCCTGAGGGTCTCGACCACCGGCCGGCGCAGCACGTCGCGCAGCCCCCACCAGCCGGCCGCCAGTGCCAGCAGCGCACCGGCAAGCGCGCCTTGCAAGGGCACCAGCGGCGATGCCGTCCATGCGAAATCGAACGCGTAACGTGCCAGCGCCCAGCCCACCGCCACCGCGACCGCCGATGCCAGGAAACCGGCCAGCAGCCCGACACCGGCCAGTTCGGCTCGCTGTACCTGCCGCAGCAGCGAAGAACCGGCACCGAGTGCCCGCATGATGGCGAATTCACGCGCCCGTTCGTCCCGCGTGGCGGTCACAGCGGCAAACAGCACGATGACACCGGCCGCCAGAGTGAAGCCGAACAGGAATTCAACCGCCCGGATCACCTGGTCCAGCACGCGCTCGATCTGCGCGAGCGTCTGCGCCAGGTCCACGCTGGTGATATTGGGAAATTCGTGCACCAACCGGTTGTCGAAACCCGCGGTCGTCGGCGCCTTGTAGGCGGCGAGGTATGTCACCGGCACTTCGTCCGGCAGCTTGCCCACCGGATACATGGCGAAGAAATTGGCCCGCATGGAACCCCAGTCGACCTTTCGCAGCGACGTGATGCGTGCCTCGTTCGGCGTACCGCCGATATCGAACTGCAGCCGGTCGCCCAGTTTCAGGCCCAGGGTTTCGGCAAGGCCCGATTCGACACTGATGGCGCCTGCCTCGTCGGGTGTCCAGGTGCCCGCCACGGTCTGGTTGTGGGCAGGTTCTTCGGTAGCGTAGGAAAGGTTGAATTCACGCTCCACCAGCCGGCGCGCCCGGTCGACCGAATAGTCGGAAGCCGTCACCGGCTTGCCGTTCACCGCCACCAGGCGGCCGCGCACCATGGGGTACCAGTCGTACTTCTGAACGCCTGCGCTCCGCAGCGCCTGCTGGAAGCTTTCGGCCTGGTCGGGCAGCACGTTGATGACGAAACGGTTGGGTGCGTCCGGTGGGGTGGCGGCGCGCCAGCTGCCGATGAGATCGGTGCGCAGCAGCACCAGCAGCACCAGCGCCAGCAGGCCGACCGACAGCGAACTGATCTGCACCACCGCATATACCGGCCGGGCCGAAATCTGGCGGGTGGCCAGCACCAGCCAGCGAGGCGCGGTGCTTTCGTTGACGCTGCGCCGCAGCAGCTTCACCGCCAGCCAGCCGAGCAGCGCGAAAAGCAGCACCGCCCCACCGAAGCCGCCGACCGCAATCAGCCCCAGTGTGAGGTCGCGGCTGGCCACCACCAGCAGGCCGGCAAACCCCGCCACGCCCAGAGCCAGCACACCGGCAGACGCGGGCTTGAGCCCGCCGACGTCGCGCCGGATGACCCGCAGCGCCGGCACCTGCGCAAGTTGCAGCACCGGGGGCAGGCCGAACGCCAGCAGCAGGGTCATGCCCATGCCCATGCCGAGCAGGGCCGGCCACACGCCGGGTGGCGGGAGGCTGGTCTCGACCAGGCCGGCCAGGAGCGACACGAAGACGTAATGCACCGCAAAACCGATGACGACCCCCAGCACGCTGGCCGCCACTCCGGCCAGCGCGAACTCGAATGCATAGCTGCGGGCGATGACACCCTGGCTCAGGCCCAGCACACGCAACAGCGCGCAGTCGTCCAGATGGCGGGCGGCAAAACCGCGCGCGGCCAGGGCCACCGCCACGGCGGACAGCAATGCCGCCAGCAGCGACACCAGGTTGAGGAACTTGCCGGCGCGATCCAGCGTCTGGCGCATTTCCGGCCGGCCGGTTTCCAGGGATTCGACCCGGAGACCGCGCACGCCCGGCCTTTCGGCCTCCAAGGCGGCCCACCGGGCGTAGCGCTTGACGGGTGCGTCGGCGCCGGCCACGGCAAAACGCCAGTTCAGCCGACTCGCCGGCTGCACCAGCCGAGTGGCTTCCAGGTCGGTGGCGTTCAGCATCACCCGCGGCGAAAAACTGAGAAATCCGGTGCCGCGGTCCGGCTCGATGACGATCACGCGTGTCATGCGAAAGGACTTGTCGCCCAGCAGCAGGGTGTCGCCCATCTTCAAGCCCAGTGTCTCGGGCAGGGATGGATCGACCCAGGCCTCGCCCGGCCCGGGCACGGCGCGGGTCGCGCTGTCGGGCGCCCCGGGCTGCTCCGCGATCCGCAGGCTGCCGCGCAGGGGATAGGCCGAATCGACCGCCTTCAATGCGACCAGCTTGCTGGCGCCGCCTTGCTCGTCCGGAGCCCGCGCCATGGTCGGAAAGGTGACCGTGGTGCTGCTTTGCAGCCCTTGCTCGCGGGCCTGCCCGGCAAAGGCGGCCGGAGCGGGATTGTCGCTGGCCACCACCACGTCGCCTCCCAGCAACTGGCCGGCATCGCGCTGAAGTCCGGCCTGCAGCCGGTCGGAAAAGAAGCCCACCGACGTCAGCGCCGCCACCGCCAGGGTGACGGCCACCACCAGCAGCCGCAAGTCGCCGCCGCGCAGGTCACGCAACAGTGCGCGCCAGCCGAGGTTCCAGAAACGGGGTGAAGTTGAAGGGTACATGCGCTGGGAAATGCGTTTCACGCCGGAATTCATAGTGTTCATCCCGATTCTGGGGGGTTCGTCGCACCAGCCGGTGACTGGATCCGTCCATCGACAGAATTTCTGCTCGCCCATTCTCCCTTCGACCCCAATCCCCTTCGGAAAGACGCCGCATGCAGTATCTGGACATCCTCGCGTACTGGCTCGGCTGGACCGACATCCTGGCCGCATTGGTCCTGCTGGTAGGCGCCGGCTTGCCGGCCCGCATCGGCCAGGCACCCCGCGGCATGGTGCGCTGCCTGTTCTACGGCGTGGGGCTGGTGCTGTGCCGGCGCGACCTGCAGCCGCTGCTGTGCAGACGTCTGCAGGAGATCGGCTACCGTTTCGTCGGCTGGCGCCAATGGCAGCTCGGCGTGGCCCTGCCTGGCAAGGTCAGGCGGATGCCGGGCGACAGCTGGGCCTGCGGTGGCTGACGACCCGCCCGAAACGGTGGTTCAGGCGCTCCAGCCGCCCCCGAGCGCACGTATCAGGCCCACCGTGGCCTGGTAACGCGCAGCCTTCAACTGCAGGGCCAGGCGACGGTTGCGCAATTCGCCCCGGCGCGCGTCCAGCAGGTCCAGCTGGCTGACCAGGCCGTTGCGCCAGCGGGTGTCCGACAGCGTGGTGGCACGGGTGGCCGAAGTCACCGCCTGATCCTGCACCTGCGATTGTTCGGCCAGCAGGCGCAGGCCCGACAGCTGGTCTTCCACCTCGCGGAAGGCAACCAGCACCTGGCCCCGATATCCGGCTGTGGCGGCATCGAACTGCGCCTGAGCCGACGCGATTCCCGCGTCGCGCCGTCCGCCGTCGAAGATCGGCAGCGACAGCAGCGCGCCGACGCTCCAGGCCCGTGCCGACCATTGCAGCAGGTCGCCCAGTTCGGGTGACGCATAGCCGCCGGAACCGGTCAGGCTCAGGCTCGGAAACCAGGCCTTCTGCGCAGCGCCGACCCGGGCCTGGGCGGCCAGCAACGAAGCCTGCGCCGCCGCCACGTCGGGCCGCCTTGCCAGCACCGTGGCCGGCACGCCGGCGGGCACCACCGGCAGGGCGGTGTTCCAGTCGCCGCCGGGCATGGCGAAGTTCGACGCCGCATCGCCCACCAGCACCGCCAGCGCGTGTTCCAGCTCGGCGCGGCGACGGTCGAGGGCCAGCGCGTCGGATGCCGTGGCGGCCATTTCGGTTTGCACGCGCACCACTTCAAGCTCGGCCACGTCGCCACCACGCCAGCGGCGGGTGGTCAGGTCGAGCGTGCCGCGGTAGGCCTCCACCGTCTCGCGCACCAGCGTGCGTTCGTCGTCCAGCGCGCGCAGTTGCAGATAGGTCTGGGCCGTTTCGGCCTGCACCGCCAGCCGGGTGCTCTGCAGCAGGGCCTCGCGGGCATCGGCGTCGAGCGATGCGGCATCACGGACCTGGGCGAGCCGGCCTGACAGGTCGACTTCCCATGAGATCGCGGCACCGGCCGTGGTGATAGTCGCCGGTGTCATGCCGTTGATGGTGTTGGCCCCGGCCTGGCGCTGCGCACCGCCGTTCAGGCCGATCTGCGGCAGCCGGTCGGCGTTGGTGCTGCGCAATAACGCGCGGGCCTGGGCCAGCCGGGCGGCGGCTTCCTGGATGCCGGTGTTGCGGGCACCGGCTTTTTCGACCAGTGCGTTCATCGCCGGGTCCTGGAACACCAGCCACCACTCGCCGCGCGATTGAGCCTCGGCCGGCGGTGCCTGGGTCCAGCCGGCGGGAGCGGCGGCTTCCTTGAAACTTGCGGGTGCGGCCGCCAGGGCCTGGGTGTCGACCGACGGCGCGGTGGCGCAACCGGCCAGCACCAGGGCGGAGACCAGCGGCAGCAAGGACAGGAGATTGTTGATTTTCATGAATTGGCTCCTCGAGGCTTATTCGTGCACGCCGCGCGGAGCGGCCGGCAGCAGGCGGGAGTCACCGCCGCCGTGCGATTCGATGACGGTCGGATGGCCCACCGGCGACTCGTGTTCGCCGCTCTGCTTCAGCGGCCGGTTGCCCGCCATGCGGCGCAGCAGCACATAGAACACCGGCGTAAGGAACAGCCCGAAAGCGGTCACGCCGATCATTCCGGAGAACACCGCCACACCCATGGCCTTGCGCATCTCGGCGCCCGCACCGGTCGACAGCACCAGCGGCAGCACACCCATGATGAAAGCCAGCGAGGTCATCAGGATCGGGCGCAGGCGCAGGCGGGCGGCCTCGATGGCGGCCTCGATCGGCGTGCGTCCGGCGAACTCGAGCTCCCGCGCGAATTCCACGATCAGGATGGCGTTCTTGGCGCTCAGCCCCACCAGCACGATCAGCCCGATCTGGGTGAACACGTTGTTGTCGCCCTTGTCCAGCCACACACCGGTCATGGCGGCGAACAGGCCCATCGGCACGATCAGGATGATGGCCATCGGCAGCGTCAGGCTTTCGTACTGCGCGGCCAGCACCAGGAACACCAGCAGGATGGCGATCGGGAACACCAGCACGGCGGAATTGCCGGCCAGGATCTCCTGGTAGGTCAGGTCGGTCCATTCGTAGTCGATGCCCGGCGGCAGGGTTTCGGCGGCGATGCGTTTCACCGCGTCCTGCGCCTGGCCGCTCGAATAACCGGGCGCTGCACCGCCATTGACGTCTGCCGCCAGGAAACCGTTGTAGCGCATGGCGCGTTCAGGCCCGAAGGTCGGCGTCACGCTCATCAGCGCAGACAGCGGCACCATCTCGCCGGTGTTCGACTTCACTTTCAGCAGGCCGATGTCCTCGGCCCGCGCCCGATAGGCGGCGTCGGCCTGCACCCGCACCGAATACGTCCGGCCGAAGCGGTTGAAGTCGTTGGCATACAGGCTGCCCAGGTAGATCTGCATGGTCTCGAAAACATCGGTCAGCGGCACGCCCAGCTGACGCGCCTTGGTGCGGTCGATGTCGGCGAACAGCTGGGGCACGTTGACCTGGTAGCTCGAGAACAGGCCGGTCAGTTCAGGTGCCTGCGAGGCCTTGGCCATGAAGGCTTTCAGCGCGCCGTCCATGGCTTCGTAACCCAGCGATGCCCGGTCTTCCAGCATCAGCTTGAAACCACCGGTCGTACCCAGCCCCTGCACCGGCGGCGGCGGGAACATCACCACGAAGGCGTCCTGGATCTGCGCGAACTGCGCGTTCAGCTGGCCGGCGATGGCGCCGGCGCTCATGTTCTTGTCCTTGCGTTTTTCGAACGGGTCCAGCGCGACGAAAACGATGCCGGAGTTTGAGCTGTTGGTGAAACCGTTGATCGACAGCCCGGGGAACTGGATGGCGTGGGTGACGCCAGGCTGTTTCAGCGTGATGTCGCCCATGCGGCGGATGACCGCCTCGGTGCGGTCCAGCGTGGCGCCGTCGGGCAGCTGCGCGAAACCGATGAGGTACTGCTTGTCCTGCGCCGGCACGAACCCGGCCGGCACGGCCTTGAAGACACCGACCGTCAGCGCGGCGATGGCCAGGTACATCACCACCATCAGCGTCTTGCGGCCGATGGCACGGCGCACACCGCCGCCATAGGCTTCCGAGCCACGATGGAAGACCCGGTTGAAGGCCGAGAAGAAGCGGCCGAACACACGCTCCATGCCGCGTGTCAGCAAGTCCTTGGGTGCGTCGTGGCGACGCAGCAGCAACGCGGCCAGGGCCGGCGACAGCGTCAGCGAATTGATCGCCGAAAGCACGGTCGAGATGGCGATGGTCAACGCGAACTGCTTGTAGAACTGACCGCTCAGGCCGCTGATGAAGGCCAGCGGCACGAACACCGCCACCAGCACCAGCGCAATGGCGATGATGGGTCCGGAAACTTCCCGCATGGCTCGGTAGCTGGCGTCGCGCGGACTGAAGCCCGCCTCGATGTTCCGCTCCACGTTTTCCACCACTACGATGGCGTCGTCCACCACGATGCCGATCGCCAGCACCAGGCCGAACAGGCTCAGCGCGTTGATCGAGAAACCGAAGATCTTCATCACCGCGAAGGTACCGACCACCGCAACCGGCACGGCCAGCAGCGGGATGATCGAAGCGCGCCAGGTCTGCAGGAAGACGATCACCACCAGCACCACCAGCAGGATGGCTTCCACCAGCGTGTGCACCACCGATTCGATGGAGGCACGCACGAACTGGGTGGTGTCGTAGACGATCTCGTAGTCCACGCCTTCGGGCATGTTCTTCTTGATGTCGGTCATGACGGCACGCACGCCGTCGCTGATGGCGATGGCGTTGGAACCCGGCGCGGCGGACACCGGCACGGCCACCGCATCGCGGTTGTCCAGCAGCGAACGCAGCGCGTAGTCGGCAGCGCCCAGCTCGATGCGGGCGATGTCGCGCAGGCGGGTCACCGCGCCGTCGGCACCGGTCTTGACGATGATCTCGCCGAACGACTCCTCGCTCTGCAGGCGGCCCTGGGCATTGACCGACAGCTGCACGTCGATGCCGTCGACACCGGGCGAAGCGCCCACCACGCCGGCCGCGGCCTGCACGTTCTGGCCCCGGATGGCGGCCACCACGTCGGATGCGGACAGGCCGCGTTGCGCCACCTTCTGCGGGTCCAGCCAGACACGCATCGAGTAGTCGCCCGAACCGAACAGCTGCACGTCGCCTACGCCCGGCACCCGGGCCAGCCGGTCCTTCACGTTCAGCACCGCGTAGTTGCGCAGGTAGGCCATGTCGTAACGGCCGCTCGGCGACACCAGGTGGACCACCATGGTCAGGTCGGGAGAACTCTTGATGGTCGTGATGCCCAGGCGCCGCACTTCTTCGGGCAGGCGCGGCTCGGCACGCGATACCCGGTTCTGCACCAGCTGCTGCGCCTTGTCCGGGTCGGTGCCCAGCTTGAAGGTGACGGTCAGGGTCATCAGGCCGTCGGTGGTCGCCTGGCTGCTCATGTAGAGCATGTTCTCGACGCCGTTGATGGCCTCTTCCAGCGGCGTGGCCACCGTTTCGGCGATCACCTTCGGGTTGGCGCCGGGATAGTTGGCGCGGATGACGACGGATGGCGGCACCACGTCCGGATATTCCGAGATGGGCAATCCGCCGACGGCGATCAGGCCGCCCAGGAAGATCAGCAGCGACAGCACGCCGGCAAAGATCGGCCTGTCGATGAAGAATTTTGAGATGTTCATGGCTGAGCTCTTGGTTTTCTTATTGGTTTGACTGGCTTGGTCGCCGATCAGGACCTGCGCGCCGCGGCGTCTGCCTTCGCTTGCTGCATCGGCACTTCCTGCGGTGCGACCACCGAGCCGGGGCGCACCCGCTGCAGGCCGTTGACGACGATGCGTTCACCGGCCTTCAGGCCCGAATCGACCACCCGCAGGCCGTCGATCGGCGCGCCCAGCTTCACCTCGCGGTATTCGGTCTTGTTGTCGGCGCCGACGACCATCACGTACTTCTTGCTCTGGTCGGTGCCGACGGCGCGCTCGCTCACCAGCAGGGCGTTGCTGGTCTTGCTGTGGCCCATGCGGATGCGGGCGAACTGGCCCGGCACCAGCAGGCCGTCGGCGTTGTCGAAAACCGCGCGCACCCGCACCGTGCCGCTGCGGGCGTCGACCTGGTTGTCGACCAGCTGCAGCTTGCCGGAATAAGGCGTGTCTTCCTGGCCGGCCGTGCCCATGCGCACTGCGATGTTGCCCTGTGCGGCACGTGCGCCGGTGCGGTCCAGCGCCTGCTCGTCGGCATCGAAGCTCGCGTAGATCGGGCTGACCGACACCAGCGTGGTCAGCACCGGCGCACCGGGGCCGGCGGCCACCAGGTTGCCCACCGTCACCTCGACCCGGCCGATGCGGCCGGCCACCGGTGCACGCACCTGGGTGTAGCCCAGGTTCAGGCGGGCGGTCTGCAGCGCGGCGCTGGACGCACGCAGGCGGGCATCGGCTTCCTGGCCGGCGTTCTTGCGTTCGTCGAGTTCACGCTCGGCGATGGCGTGGTCGTCCCACAGGCGCTGGGCGCGGGCCTGTTCGCTGCGGGTGAAGTTGAGCCGCGCCTGGGCAGCGGCCACATCGGCGGCGGCACCGTCGGCGGCAGCCTGGTAGGGCGCGGGGTCGATGGTCACCAGCAGGTCGCCCGCCTTCACCAGCGCGCCTTCGCGGAAGTGCACCGACTGCACCGCGCCGGCCACACGCGACCGCACATCCACCCGCTGCACCGCTTCGAGCCGGCCTGAATACTCGTCCCAGATGTTGACCTGGCGTTCGGCCACCGTCGCCACCGAGACCGGCGTGGCCGGCGGTGGCGCGGCCGCACCTGCGTCCGCGCTGGCTGCGGTGCCCGGCAAGCCGATCAGGGCGGCAGTGATGGCTGCGGCCACGGTGACGGCGGAAAGGGCCATGCCGTAGCGGCGGGTCTTGCTGGTGGCGGTCGGAATGGTGGAACTGTTTGAAGAGGCGGTCATGGTGTGTGTCCTCGCAAAAGAAAAGGAAACGAACAAAGAAAGACGGAGCCAAAAAAAAGGCGAACGAAAGCAGCGGCCGCGTGCATCGCGGTCGAAATCCGGAAGAGGGAAAACGGAGAAAAAGGCGCCCTCCCCCGGCATGGCGATGCCGGGGAAAAGCGGTTCAGCGGTAGCGGAAGCAGCCGACCCGGAAGGGTCGGTCAGGCGATGTTGGGCCTAGTGAGGCGGCTTGGGCAGCTGCACCGTTTCAGCAAAGAATGCGGCGACCCGTTCACGCACGGCGCCGGCACAGCCACATTCGTTGACCTGGTCTACGGCCAGCGCATCGGGCCAGCCCTCGGCCTGCACCAGCGGCTGCCAGCTCACCTGGACACCGGCGGCCCGCAGCTTTTCGGAATAGGCCTTTGCTTCGTCGTGCATCGGGTCGGTCACACCCGACATCACCAGCGTGGGCGCGATGCCGGACATGCGGCACGAAGCGCTGGGAACCGCGTACGGATGCTCGGCATCACGTGGACCTCGCAGGTAGGCCAGCCAGCCTTCGGACCATTTGCACTTGCCGGTTTCCTTGCAGGCTGCGTCGCGCAACGAAGCCGTGCTGCTCCAGGGGTCGAGCATGGGCGACAGCAATATCTGCCCGGCCAGCGGCGGATGCGCCCGGTCGCGCGCCATGGCAGCGACGGCTGCGGCAATGTTGCCGCCGGCTTCTTCACCGGCCAGGTAGATGCGTGCACCGCGGCCTGCCAGCTTCACCCGGTGCTTGTGGAGCCAGTCGAGCGCCGCGTATCCGGTCTCGATGCCGGCCGGAAACGGATGCGTCGGTGCCAGCGGATAAGCCAGCGAAGCCACTACGGCACCGGTTCCGGCCAGCAGGCGCGGCACCAGGGCGCCGCTTTCCAGGCAACCCGAGGTAAACGCGCCGCCATGGAAATGCAGGATCAGCGGCGTGCCGCCGGACGCGGCGCGCTGGCCCTTGCCGTACCAGCGCACGCCGACCGGCTCGCGTCCCGGCAACGCCAATGTGTCGTCCAGGCCGCCGACGATGCAATCGCCCTGGGCGGCATCGGCGGTGGCGGCAGTTGAAACGGTGTTGGACATTTGTGTTTTCCCGAAGGTGTTGTCGCTGAAGCGCAGAAGCGATTCATCGCAACGTGAAACGAACTGTAGAGTGTTGCAAACGTTCGATAAACAGGCCGCTCGGCGTTGCTCTGTTTCCGCATTGCCAACAATGAAGGGGCTTCTGGCGGAGAGAATTCTCCCACTCGCAGGGGTCTCGCCGCAGGCGAGGCCAAACCGGCGGCCTTTTATAAAAGCAACGAGCATCAGAGCGTCAGACGAGGGAATCCATGGACCAGATCCAGGCAATGCGCGCCTTCACCCGTGTGGTGGAAACCGGCAACTTCACCAAGGCCGCCGATTCGCTGTCGATGCCGAAGGCATCGATCACCAAACAGGTACAGGCCCTGGAATCGCGCCTGCAGGTGCGGCTGCTGAACCGCACCACCCGCCGGGTCACCGTCACTGCCGACGGCGCGGCCTACTACGAGCGGGCCAGCCGGCTGCTGAGCGACCTGGACGACATGGAAGCCAGCATGACCAACGCACAGGCCACGCCGCGCGGGCGGCTGCGGGTGGACATCGGATCGTCGGTGGCGCGGCTCATCATCATCCCTGCGCTGCGCGAGTTCCACGACCGCTACCCCGACATCCAGCTCGACCTGGGCGTGGGTGACCGTTCGGTCGACCTCATCGGCGAGAACATCGACTGCGTGATCCGTGGCGGCGACCTTACCGAGCAGTTCCTGGTGGCGCGGCGCATCGGCAGCATAGCGTTCGTCAACGTCGCATCACCCGACTACCTGCGCCGCTACGGAGTGCCACAGCATCCCAGCGAACTTGAAAACGAGCGGCACCGCGTGGTGCATTACCTGTCGAGCCGCACCGGCCGTCCTTATCCCATGGACTTCGTGCGCGGCGAAGAACGGGTCGAACTGACCATGCGTTACCAGCTGGCGACGAACGAGGCCAACGCCCATACCGCCGCCCTGCTGGCAGGCCTGGGAATCTCGCAGATGGCCACCTTCAACGCGGCACCGTTGCTGGCCAGCGGTGAACTGGTCGAAGTCTTGCCGGAATGGACCACCGCGCCATTCCCGGTGCATGTGGTGTATCCGCCCAATCGGCACCTAAGCGCCAAGGTGCGGGCTTTCGTCGATTGGGCTGCCGAAGTGTTCGGCCGCTCGCCGACGCTGCAGGGCCGCTGACGCGAAAGGTGGGCCGGCAGATGGTCGCAGGCATCGTGGCCGGCTTCTGAACCGCCAGGCGGGTCGACCGGGAGGTCAGCGCACGAAGGCACCCATGGCGCGCGACAGGCGCTCGATCTCCTCGCGCATTTCCTGCGAGGCATCGGCCGACGCATGCGCCAGCTGGGCGTTTTCCTGGGTCATCGACTCGATCTCGGACACGGTGTCGTTCACATGGTCGATGCCGACCTGCTGCTCGGCGGTGGCCGTGTTGACCTGCTCCATAAGGCCGGCCGCCTTTTCGACCGATCCGACGATGCGCGCCATCGCCTCTCCCGCACTGGCCACCAGTGCCGAACCGGCATTCACCTGCGCGCTGGATTTCTCGATCAGGTCCTTGATCTCGCGGGCCGCCTGGGCGCTGCGCTGCGACAGGTTTCGCACCTCGGCGGCCACCACCGCGAAACCGCGTCCCTGCTCGCCTGCCCGCGCGGCTTCGACGGCAGCGTTCAAGGCCAGGATGTTGGTCTGGAATGCGATGCTGTCGATCATGCCGACGATGTCGCCGATGCGGCGCGAACTCTGGCTGATGGCTTCCATGGTGGCGACCATCGAAGACATCACCTCGCCGCCGCTGGTGGCGTCGCGGGTGGCTTCGGACGCGACGTCGTTGGCCGCATGCGCGGCGTCACGCGACAGGCGCGAGGTCGACGCTATCTGCTCCAGGCTGGCGGCTGCTTCCTCCAGTTGCGCGGTGACCCGGCCGGTTCGTTCGCGCAGCCGTTCGCTGCCGTCGGCCACACCGGTCGCGGTGTGTTCCATGGCGCTCGTGACCTGCCTGACCTCGTCCACCGCATGGCGGATGCGGCCCACGGTTTCGGCCAGCGCGCGAGGTTTGGGCATGCGCACCGGAATCGTCTGGAGATTGAGATCGATGCCGCTGCCCGAATTCATCGCCACCACCAGGCGGGTCAACTCCTGTCCGGCCCGCACCATGGCCTGCATGCGGCGGCACAGCACGACCTCGATGCCGGTCTGCACTGCCACGTACAGCGCGTGCAGGAGCACACGCTCGAAGTCAGGCTGGGTAGTACAGAAAACCCCGAAACCGGCCGCCTGCAGCCGGTCGAACAGCACATGGTGCACGGCGAAAAGCACGGCGGCGAAAACGACCACCCGCCAGTCGCGGTAGACCATCAGCAGCGCCAGGGTGACGAACACACCGAAGTGCAGTTCGATGGCACCGGCGGCCAGCTGGATGTGCGTTGCGACCAGCGCCACCTGCACGGTTGCGATCACCAGGCGCGACGCCAGGGTGCCGCCGAACAGCAGATAGCCGGCGACCGCTGCCAGGGCCATCACCACGGACACCGCCAGAGCCGTTCCGGTGGCTGGATGGCGCATGGCAAGCGCCACCGCACCGGCCAGGCTGACGCCGATGGCGAAAAGCATCACCCGGTCGGCCTGCCGCAGGGATTGGTGTTCGTCCTGGCCCACCAGCAGCCGGGTGGCCGAATGGGTGGACGGGCGCAGTGCGCGCGAAACGTGATGAACAGCGGTTGCGGTGTTGGTCATCCGGCGATTGGACCCGTGTTCACGCATTTCCAATGCCTGGAAAAGACGGGCTTCAGGCCATCGAATCCATAGCCGGGCGTCAGGTGTCAGGCGTAACGCACTGCCTTGTCACGCCGCGCCAGGCCCCACAGCGCCAGCCTGCCTTCGCGGGCGATACGCACCGCCAGCGCGGTAGGTGCCGAAATCGACGCCATCGCAGTCACACCCAGGCGAGTGCACTTGCGGACCAGTTCGTAGCTGCCCCGGCTGGACATCACCACGAACCCGGGTGCATCGAGCAGGCCCAGCCGGACCAGCCGGCCCAGCAACTTGTCGAGTGCGTTATGCCGCCCGACGTCTTCCAGCACCTCGACCAGGGTTCCGTCCGGCAGGGCCCAGCCGGCGGCGTGCAGCGACCCGGCCTGCGCATTGAGGGGCTGGCACCGCGACAGGGCGTCGAAGGCCGCGAGCACGCTGCGCACGTCGATACCGGCCATCGACCGCGGACCGGCGCTTGCCGGCAGCAGATCGAGCGCCGACAGGCTGTCGATGCCGCAGACCCCGCAGCCGGTGCGCCCGGCAAGCGAACGTCTACGGTCTTTCAGGCGGGCGAAGGCGCGGCTGGAAATGTCGAGGCGAAGCTCGATGGCCGGCGCCTCGGGGTCGTCATCGGCCGCCGTCGGCAGCGACACCGTGTGCAGCTCCATGCCGCGGCAGTCGGCGGCCTCGTCCAGGATGCCCTCGCTGAGCGCGAATCCCAGGGCGAAGTCTTCGAGGTCTTGCGGCGTGGCCATCATCACCGCGTGCGAAATACCGTTGAAGACCAGCGCGACCGGCACCTCGGCGGCGATCCAGTCGGTGTCTTCGACAGAGGTCGGATCTCCAGCGTCGATGCGCGATTCACGCAGTACCGGAACCCGCACCAGCGGTGGCGGCACCGTGTCTTCATCGGGCGTTTCGATAGCGGCTGCTGCTGTTGCGGCGGCTGCGGCGGCCGCGGCACCTGCCGGCGTCAGGCTGGCGAGCCAGCGGTCGCCGTCCTGCTGCACGGCGACCCAGCCCGGACCGGTACGCGGCCCCAGGCGGGCGCTGCCCATCAGCGTCAGTTCGCGCAACAACACACTCACCCCCTGCTGCAGGCGCTTGCCCAGCCGCGGCAGCGAAACCTGCCGGTCGACACCCTCCTCGGCCAGCGCCAGCAGCAATGCGGCAGCGAGTGATCCGGCGGGGGGCGGCGATTCCTTGAGGTACATCAGGCCAGCATAACGTCGGCCTGACGCTGGCCGAGGTCGGGCGCCGCCGACTCGTGCGGCACCAGCACCACCGGAATCGACTTGGACGTCGGCGTGCCGGCGTTCTCTGCGACCGAAGACAGCGGCACCAGCGGATTGGTCTCCGGGTAATAGGCCGCCAGGCAGCCACGCGGGATGTCGTACGGCACCAGCTTGAAACGGTCGGCCCGGCGCTGCTGGCCGTCGTCCCACACCGTATGGATGTCCACCCAGTCGCCCTCCTTCAGGCCCAGGGTGCGGATGTCATCGGCATGGATGAACACCACGCGCCGCTGGCCGAAGACGCCGCGGTAGCGATCGTCCATGCCATAGATGGTGGTGTTGTACTGGTCGTGCGAACGGGTGGTGCCCAGGTTGAAGACCACCGTGTCCAGGTTTCGGGCACGCGCCCGGTGCATGGGCGTGTCGGTCGGCAGCTTGTGCGCGTAGAAATTGGCGCGCCGGGTGTCGGTGGTCCACACCCGTTCGCTGGCGGTGTTGCGCAGCTTGAAGCCGCCCGGCACCGCCACGCGGGTGTTGAAGTTGTGGAAATCCACGAACACCTTTTCGATCATGTCGCGCACCACGCCGTAGTCGTCCATCGCGGCCAGCCAGTCGATGCGGCTGCGTTCGCCCAGCGTTGCATGCGCCAGCCGCGCCACGATGGCCGGCTCGGACAGCAGGTGTTCGGACGCCGGCGGGTTGATGCCCTTAGACATGTGCACCATGCCCATGGAGTCTTCCACCGTGACGCCCTGCGCGCCGGTCGCCTGCATGTCGATCTCGGTGCGGCCCAGGCAGGGCAATATCAGCGCCTGCCTGCCGTGCACGATATGGCTGCGGTTGAACTTGGTGGTGACGTGCACCGTCAGGTCGCAGTTGCGCAGCGCCTTCCAGGTCTCGAAGGTGTCCGGCGTGGCGGCGGCAAAGTTGCCGCCCAGCGCAAAGAACACCTTGCCCTTGCCGTCGCGCATGGCGGCAATGGCCTCGACCACGTCGTAGCCGTTCTCGCGAGGGGCGGTGAAACCGAACACCTCTTCCAGCTTGTCCAGCAGCGCCGCGGGCGGCTTCTCCCAGATGCCCATGGTGCGGTCGCCCTGCACGTTGCTGTGGCCGCGCACCGGGCATGGTCCGGCACCTTCGCGGCCGATGTTGCCGCGCAGCAGCAACATGTCGACGATCAGCTGGATGGTCGCCACCGAATGCTGGTGCTGGGTGATGCCCATGCCCCAGCAGGCGATCACGCTCTTTGCGTTGCGGTAAACCTCGCCGGCCTGGCGCATCTGTTCGATGCTCAGCCCCGATTCGCGTTCGAGCGCCTCCCAGCTTTCGGCGCGCAGGTCGGCCAGCAGCGCCTCGATGCCGGTGGTGTGCTCGGCGATGAAGGCGTGGTCCAGCACCTGGTCGCCCGCGTCTTCGCGTTCGACCAGGTGTTTCATCATTCCCTTCACCGCCGCGAAATCGCCGCCGACCTGCAGCTGGAAATAATGGGTGCTGATCGGCGTGGATCCCAGCGTGGCCATTTCCATCTTGCTTTGCGGGTCCTGGAAACGTTCCAGGCCGCGCTCGCGCAGCGGGTTGAAACTGACGATCTTCGCGCCGCGCTTGTGTGCCTCGCGCAGTTCGCCCAGCATGCGCGGATGGTTGGTGCCGGGGTTCTGGCCGAAGATGAAGATGGCATCGGCATGCTCGAAGTCTTCCAGCGACACGGTGCCCTTGCCCACGCCGATCTGCGGCCGCATGCCGCTGCCGCTAGGCTCGTGGCACATGTTCGAGCAGTCGGGGAAATTGTTGGTGCCGTACTCGCGCACGAACAGCTGGTACAGAAACGCCGCCTCGTTGCTGGCGCGGCCCGACGTATAGAAGATGGCTTCGTTCTTGTCCTGCAGGCCGTTCAGGTGACCGGCGATCAGGGCAAAGGCCGCGTCCCACTCGATGGGCCTGTAGTGGTCGGTGGCTGCGTCGTACACCATCGGGTGCGTCAGCCGGCCCTGGTCTTCCAGCCAGAAGTCGCTTTGCTCGGCCAGTTCGGCCACGCTGTATTTTTCGAAGAGCTCGGGGCCGGTACGGCGTGCGGTGGCCTCGGCGGCGACGGCCTTGGCGCCGTTCTCGCAGAACTCGAAGGTAGACGCATGGTTGCGGTCGGGCCAGGCGCAGCCAGGGCAATCGAAGCCGTCCGGCTGGTTGGCCGACAGCAGGGTCTTGGCACCCTTCACCGCGATGTCCTGGCGCTTCAGCGCCAGGCCGACCGACTTGAGGGCGCCCCAACCACCTGCGGGGCCGTTGTAAAACTCGATCTTCTGTTCAGACATTGCGTTCACCCCCAGGCTTGCCCGCTACGTGCGGCCGCCGCCCCCCTTCCGGGGACAACACTGGCCGACCGGCAAGGCCGGCTCGGCGGTGTACTTGATCGGACGACACGGGCCACCGACCAGGAACGGCTTTCAATTGAAGAACTTCGCTGCGCTCAGCAGCGTGCGGTAGACGCCCCAGGCCAGCGGCAGGCCGACTGCCAGCCAGGCGAAACCGATCACCACCGGGCTGGTGGTGCCGCCTGCGCCGCTACCGGCGCCCACTTCCGACGCGGCTGCCTTTTCGTGGGCCAGCTGTTTCTCGACGGCCAGTTCGGCATCGGTCATGAAATGCTTGTCGGCGATAGGCCGCACCAGCAGGTTGGCCACCAGGCCCACGGCCAGCATGCCGACCAGGATGTACATGGTCTGGTTGTAGACCTGTTCACGCGGGATGCCCAGGCCGAGCTGGTATTCGCGCATGTAGTTCACCACCACCGGACCCAGGATGCCGGCGGTCGCCCAGGCGGTCAGCAGGCGGCCGTGGATGGCGCCGACGAACTGGGTGCCGAACAGGTCGGCCAGGTAGGCCGGCACGGTCGCGAAACCACCGCCGTACATCGACAGGATGATGCAGAAGGCGCCCACGAAGAGCAGCTTGTTGCCCGCGCTGGCCGAGCCCGGAATGCTCGCGTACAACAGGCCGCCCAGCACGAAGAACACCACGTAGGTCAGCTTGCGGCCGAGCTTGTCGGAGAAGGTGGCCCAGAAGAAACGGCCGCCGATGTTGAACAGCGACAGCAGCGCGGTGAAACCGCCCGCCACGACGGCGATGGCCGCCAGCTGTGATTTGTCGAGTTCGGAATAACGCTTGGCCACGCCGATCAGGTTGCCGCCGAAGACCTCTTGCAGCATGGGCGAGGACATGCCGATCACGCCGATGCCGGCGCTGACGTTCATGCAGAGCACCACCCACACCAGCCAGAACTGAGGAATGCCCCAGACCTTTTTGACGTGCACGTGGCGCTTGGTGATCATGGCGTTGGAAGCCTGTGCTACCGGAGGCGTCCAGCCGGCCGGTTTCCAGCCCGAGGGCGGAACGCGGTATCCCAGCGCGCCGGCCATCATGAAGACGAAGTACACCAGGGCCATCACCACGAAGGTCTGCATCACGCCCACGTCGGTGGGTGTGGCGAAGGTCTTCATCAGGTCGACCGCCAGGGGTGAACCGATCATCGCGCCGCCGCCGAAACCCATGATGGCCATGCCGGTGGCCATGCCGCGGCGATCCGGGAACCACTTGATGAGCGTGGACACGGGCGAGATGTAGCCGAGCCCGAGCCCGATGCCGCCGATGACACCGGAGCCCAGGATCATCATCCAGAACTGGTGGGTGTGGATGCCCAGCGCCGACAGCAGCATGCCGCCGCACCAGCAGCAGGCAGCCACCACACCGGCCTTGCGCGGACCGGCCCGTTCGAGCCAGCCGCCCCAGAGCGCAGCCGAACAACCGAGGAACACGAAGAACAGCGTGTACATCCAGCCCAGCGTGGCGATGCGCCAGTCGCAGCTGGAGGCAAAGAGTTCAGTGAAGAAACTCATGTCCTTGGCGCAGGCGACTGCACCGGTGCCGGCGGTCGCCAGCATCTTCGACAAAGGCAGCCAGAACACGGCGAAACCGTAGGCCATGCCGATGCAGAGGTGGATGGCCAGGGCCGCTGGCGGAACCAGCCAGCGGTTGAAGCCGGGGCCGGCTATGGTGCGTTCCTTGTCCAGGAATCCGGGCATTGTTTATCTCCTGCGTATGAATTGGACGACCGCTTGCTTGTGAGCAGTCACCTTTGGGCGGCGGAGTTTCGTCGGCTCGCCGCGAATGTGTCAAATTGCATCGACACATCGGTTCATTCGCAAAAGATATGAGCGCGTCAGCGCGGCAGGTCAGCCGTGCAGCATTCCGCTGTGTTCTGCCAGCTGCGCCCGCCAGCCGGCGGTCTCCAGCATGGCCAGCGCGGCCTGCAGCGCACGAGACGGCCGGCCGCCCATCGGCGTCATGAAACCGATCTCGGTCAGCACCTCGGGTTCGAGCAGGGGCAGGGCCTGGAGGTCCGCATGCACCCTCACCGTCGCGGCCATCGCGCCCGGCATGATCGAACACACGTCGCCGGCCAGCACCGAATGCACCAGGGTCAGCACCGAATTGGTCTCGATGGCCGGCTTGACGTTGTCGGCACCCGCGGTGGCGAATGCCTGATCGACCACGAAGCGGTTATGCATGTCCGGGGTCAGCAGGCAAAGCGGCAGGGAAGCCGCCTGTTTCCAGGACATCGGCTGGCCGATGGGTGGCGCATCGGTCATCGGCTTTCGGCGCACCAGGTAATAGTGTTCGGTGTATTGCGGCCAGCTTTGCAGCCTGGTGTCTCGAGCGTCAACACGATCGGTGTAGCCCAGGCCGATGTCCAGCGAAAGTGAATCGAGACCACGTTCGAGTTCCTGCGAACTCATGGACAGCACCGTGGGCACGATACCCGGCTGACTGCGCTGCAGCAGAGCGGCGAACCGGGCCAGTACCGGCGTGGCGGTGGGTACCGCGCCCATCCGCAGGTTGCCGCGCACTACCTCGGCGCTGCTGTGCAGTTCCTGCTGCAGCACCTCGTGTTCATGAAGCATGCGCTGGGCCGTGGCCAGCACACGTTCGCCTTCGTGGGTCAACCCGCCGTAGCTGCGGCCACGGCGAACGATCACCACCCCGAATTCCTGCTCCAGGTTGCGTAGCGCGTTGGAAAGTGCCGGCTGGGTGATGTGGCAAGCCTGGGCGGCGCGGCCGAAGTGGCGATGCTCGTCGAGCGCGAGCAGGTAACGCATGGAGGCCAGCAGATTCATGCCGGCGAGCATACCGACCCCGCGCCGCGCGGGGCCTTGGACGTATGTATCGGCTCTGACGGGCGGACCGCGCTCAGGTGTCCTTGCTGACCGTGATGGTCGGGAACTTCGACGAAAAGTCCTTGCCCTTGCCTGCCACGGCAACCGCCACCTTGCGGGCGATGTCCTTGTAGATGGCAGCGTTGGCGCCGCCCGGCTCGGCCGCCACCGTCGGTGTGCCGCCGTCGGCCTGCTGGCGGATGGCCAGCGCCAGCGGCAGTGCGCCCAGGTAATCCATGCCGTAGTCGGCCGCGATGCGGTGGCCGCCGCCCTCGCCGAATATGTGTTCGGCGTGGCCGCACTGGCTGCAGACGTGCACCGCCATGTTCTCGACCACACCCAGCAGCGGCACGCCCACCTTCTCGAACATCTTCACGCCCTTGATGGCGTCGATGAGTGCGATGTCCTGCGGCGTGGTGACGATCACGGCACCGGCCAGCGGCACGCGTTGCGACAGCGTCAGGGCGATGTCGCCGGTGCCAGGCGGCATGTCGACGACGAGGTAGTCGAGGTCGTTCCAGTTGGTCTGGCGCAGCAGTTGTTCCAGCGCCTGTGTGGCCATCGGGCCGCGCCAGATCATGGCCTGGCCTGGCTCGACCAGGAAACCGATGGACATCACCTGGATGCCGTGGGCGATCAGCGGTTCCATGCTCTTGCCGTCGGTGCTCGCCGGTTTTTCGCCGGCGATGCCCATCATGGTGGGCACGCTGGGGCCGTATATGTCGGCGTCGAGCAGGCCGACCTTTGCTCCTTCCGCGGCCAGGGCCAGGGCAATGTTGGCGGCTGTCGTGCTCTTGCCCACGCCGCCCTTGCCGGACGCCACCGCGATGATGTTGCGCACCTCGGGCATGGGTTGCAGGCCGCGTTGCACCGAGTGGGCCACCACCTTCAGGTTGAAGCCTACGGAGACGTTCTGGACGCCTGGCAGGGCGAGCACCGCAGCCGCTATCAGGTTGCCCAGCGCCTGGTGCTGGCTGGCCGCCGGGTAGGCCATGTCGATGGCTACGGTGACGTGGCCTTCTTCGCTGATGGTTACGCTGCGCAGTGACTTGCTGGTGACGAAGTCCTGGCCGGTGGCTGGGTCTTTTACGGCGCTCAGGGCTGTGCGGACCTGCTGGTCGGTGGCTTGCATGTTTTGTCTTTTGGTTGGCTGGGGTGGCTAGGTCTGGGGCAGGATTTTAGCGGGGGGATTTTTATCTTCGCTTCGCTCTGGTTATTTCTGCTGCTACTCCGTAGGGGTGAACCGCTTCCGCGCGGGGCGGTCACTTTCCTTTCTGGCAAAAAAGAAAGTAACCAAGGAAAGTTGCCTTGGAATCGGTGAATCGCATGAGCGATATTCGGGACATACACACCAAAAGCCTCACGCTCTGGCATCGACCATGTTTAATCGAACGCCGCCATACGACTCGGGCGAAAACACGGCTCGGTTAATCGCGCGCACTGCCGATTTGCTGGCGATGTTGGTTGGTGGAAGTGGTTCAACTGAGATCGGTAGTCCGCATCAACCCAGGCACTAGTTCTGGCGCCAAGCTGTATTCCCAAACAAACCGTACAGCGGTATTCGATCAAACAAGGCCGATGCCAGAGCGTGAAGCTTTTGGCGAACGAGCGTCCCGAACCTCGTGCAATAGCTTTTCGGGTGCGGCAATCAATGCCACGACGAGGACGAGAGGGAACGAAGTGGAGCGAAGTCCCGAATATCGCTCATGCGATTCCCCGACCCCAAAGGCAACTTTCTTTGGTTACTTTCTTTTTTGCCAGAAAAGAAAGTGACCGCCCCGCGCGGAAGCGGCTCACCCCTACGCAGTAGCAGAAGAAAAACCAGAGCAAAGCGGAGATAACCAAAAAAACAAATCCAGATAATCAAGGCGGCTCAACCCCAATAACCAAATCGGAAGGCTCCCGAGCAGCCCCCGCCGCCACCCCGCCAGAAGCAACAACAACACACCCGATGGCAGCCCACTGCACAGCAGACAACCCCTGCCCCAAAAACAAAAACCCGCAAACCGCCCCCAGCACAGGCTCGAGACTCAAAAGAACCCCGAAAGTCTGCGCAGGCAACCGCCGCAAGGCAAACATCTCCAGCGAATAAGGCAAGGCACTGGAAAGCAAGGCAAGTGCAAGCCCGGAAACCAGCATCACCGGGTGCAAAAGCCCGACCCCTGCGGAGACCGCGCCAAACGGCAAGGCAAGAACAGCAGCCACGGACAAACCCAAAGCCAGTGCAGGCCCAGGATGCCGCCGGGCCGCGCGCTGCCCCAGCACGATGTAGGCGGCCCACAGAACCCCGGCCGCCAGGGCAAAACAAATCCCCAGCGGATCCAGCCGGGTAGCAAACCCATTCAACGGCAGCAGCAGGAAAATCCCGAAAACCGCCAGGCCGATCCAGAGAAAATCCCGCACGCGCCGCGAATAGGCCACGGCGACACACAAGGGCCCGAGCAGCTCGATGGCAATCGCCACCCCCAGCGGCACGGTTCGAAGCGACAGATAAAACGTCAGGTTCATCCCCCCGAGCGCCAGCCCGAAAAGCACCACCCCGACAAGCTCACGCCGCTCCCAGCGAACCCGCCAGGGCTTCCAGAAAATCAGCAGCAGGGCTGCTGCGAACCCGACCCTCAACAAGGTCGTGCCGGAAGCCCCGACGCGACCAAAAAGCTGCGTGGCAAATGAAGCCCCGGCCGTCAGCGAAGCCATCGAGCCCACCAATGCAAACACCGCGGCCCAGGGGGCGCCGCGGTGTTCGGTGGAAGCGCCAGGCGCTTCGTTCAAGAAAAACTCGCCGTCACGGATGTCCGGATATCAGGGGTAGAGACCACGTTCCTGGCGAGCCGCCAGGATCCGTTCGCAAGCGACGGCGAAGGTCGCCGTGCGCAGTCCGATCTTATGCTGGTCGGCCGTGTCCCAGATGTGGTTGAGGGCGTTCACCATGATCTGGTCCAGGCGCTGGTTGATCTCGTCCTCGGTCCAGAAGAAGGACGAGAAATCCTGCACCCATTCGAAGTACGAAACCGTCACGCCGCCGGCATTGCAGATCACGTCGGGCACCACCAGGACACCACGCTCGGCCAGGATGTCGTCGGCCTCCGGCACGGTCGGGCCGTTGGCGCCTTCCAGCACCAGTTTGGCCTTGGTCTTGCGTGCACGCTCCGCCGTTACCTGGCCTTCCAGCGCGGCCGGGATCAGGATGTCGCACTCGACATCCCAAAAGTGTTCGTTGTCGATGCGCTCGGCGCCGTCCAGGCTGATCACGCCGTTGCGCTTGGACGCGGCCATCAGCGCGGGCATGTCGAAACCGTCGCCGTTGAACACGGTGCCGGTGTGGTCCTGCACCGCCACGACCTTGGCACCTGCTTCGGCGAACAGTTCGGCAGCGATGGAGCCCACGTTGCCGAAACCCTGCACCGCGACCCGGGCGCCACGCAGGTCCAGGCCGATGCGGCGGGCGGCTTCACGGCCGGTGACGAACACACCACGGCCGGTGGCCTTGACCCGGCCGAGCGAGCCGCCCAGGTGGATGGGCTTGCCGGTGACCACACCGGTGCTCGTGGCGCCGGTGTTCATGGAATAGGTATCCATCATCCAGGCCATGATCTGCGAATTGGTGTTCACGTCGGGCGCCGGGATGTCCTGCTGCGGGCCGATGATGAGACCGATCTCGCTCGTGTAGCGGCGGGTCATCTTCTCGAGTTCGTTCATCGACAGCAGCTTGGGGTCGACACGGATGCCGCCCTTGGCACCGCCGTACGGCAGGTTGACCGCCGCGCACTTGACGGTCATCCAGGCCGACAGCGCCATCACTTCCTCGAGCGTGACGTCGGGGTGAAAACGCACGCCGCCCTTGCCCGGGCCGCGAGACAGGTTGTGCTGCACGCGGTAGCCCTCGTAGTGGGCGATGGTGCCGTTGTCGAGCTCGATCGGCACATCCACGATCAGCGCGCGCTTGGGGCGCTTCAGCGTTTCGGACCAGCGCTGCAGCGAACCCAGGTAAGGCATCACCCGGTCGACCTGCGACAGGTAGGTGCCCCATGCGCTGGTAGGCGTTGGCTGCACGAAGGACAGCGCGTTCAGCTGCGTGGCATTGGTGGTGGATGTGCTCATGACGACAAGGACCTTCCGGTAGGACAAAAAGCGATGAAACGCACGATAGCGCTTAGCTGTCGATTGCCAAAGGGCTCATGCCGCAACGGTATGCAGGTTATGCATAACAGGCCATATCTCGTGGCGCGACCGGGCATGTGACAAACTCGGCGTCCTTTTTTGTCGAACCACGGGCGTCCACCGCTCCCCGCCCCATGCCCTTCTCCGCCCTCGGCCTGTCACCCGAACTCGTCCACGCCATCGGCACCCTGGGCTTCACCGTGCCCACACCCATCCAGGCGCAGGCCATCGGTCCGGCGCTTGCCGGATCGGACGTGCTGGGTTCGGCGCAGACCGGATCGGGCAAGACCGCCGCCTACGCCCTGCCCGTGCTGCAACGCCTGCCCGGCGCTGCAGCCGACCGCCGCCGTCCGGTGCGGGCCCTGGTGCTGGTGCCCACGCGTGAACTCGCGGTGCAGGCCGGTGAACTGATCAAGGACCTCGCGGCCGACCTGCCGAACAAGCCGCGTGTCGCCATCGTCTTCGGTGGCGTGTCGATCAACCCTCAGATGATGGCCTTGCGTGGTGGCGCGGAAGTGGTGGTCGCAACGCCCGGCCGGCTGATCGACCTGGTCGAACACAACGCGCTGCGTCTGAACACGGTCGAATGCCTGGTGCTCGACGAAGCCGACCGGCTGCTCGACCTGGGTTTCGCGGAAGAACTGCAGAAGGTGCTGGGCCTGCTGCCTGAACGGCGCCAGAACCTGTTCTTCTCGGCCACCTTCCCGCCCGCCGTCGAGGCGCTGGCCAACACCTTGCTGCGCGATCCGGTGCGGGTGGAAGTCGCCGCGACAGAGGCAGGCAAGCCCGACATCCAGCAGCGCGCCATCGCCGTAGACCCGGTGCGCCGCACCATGCTGCTCAAGCACCTGGCGACCGAACACGGCTGGAAACGCGCACTGGTGTTCGTCGCCACCCGCCACGCCGCCGAAACCATCGCCGACAAGCTCTACAAGAACGGCATCTTCGCGACATCCTTTCATGGCGAACTTAGCCAGGGCGCGCGCCAGCAGGTGCTGGACGAGTTCAAGGAAGGCCGCTGGGACCTGCTCATCACCACCGACCTGGCAGCCCGTGGCATCGACATCGAATTGCTGGGTGTGGTCGTCAACTACGACCTGCCGCGTTCGGCCGTGGACTACGTGCACCGCATCGGCCGCACCGGCCGAGCCGGCGCCAGCGGCAGCGCGGTGAGTTTTGTCAGCGCCGACACCGAGGCGCATTTCCGCCTGATCGAAAAACGCAATGGCGTGGCAATACCGCGTGAACGGATCACGGGTTTCGAGCCGACGGAAGTGGAAGTGAAAGTGACGCCGCAAGACCCGGAGGGCACCGGAGGCGTCAAGGGCAAACGCCCGAGCAAGAAAGACAAGCTGCGGGCCGCTGCCGCCCTGGCAGCACCCGCGGAAGAAGAGCCGAAGCTCGACTGATCAGTCGTCGAAATGCACGCTGTCTGAGTCTGGTGCCGAACCGGGTTCGCGCGGCTTGCGCACACCGTGCGTGGCGATGATTTCAACGTAGAAGGAATCGTCGCCCTTGGCGGCGGCCGCGTCGACGAGTTCCATCAGGCTGCCCAGGTGCACGCCTTCCGAGGTTTCCTGGGTGGCGCCGAAACGGCAATCGAAGTCCCAGAAATCAACGCCCTTGGGCAGGTCGCGGCGGCGTTCGCGCTTGAGATATTTACGGATGTCGTGCTTGACCGCTTCCAGCAGGCGGTCGCGGTTCTTGCCTTCGATGGCAAGTGAATAAGTTTTCTTCATGCCGGATTATCGCGGACGGTGATCAGAGGGCCTTGGCCAGGCGGGCGATGCCGTCGCGGATCTTGGCGACATCGGCGGTGGCGAAGCTCAGCCGCAGGGTCGACACGTCCGGGTTGGCCGCGAAGAAAGGCGCGCCGGGCACAAAGGCGACCAGCTGCTCGATGGCCTTCTTGGCGAAAAGGTTCGCATCGGTCGGCCCACCGTTGGCGCCGGTCAGCCGCGCCCAGAAGAACAGCCCGCCCTGCGGCTGCGTGAACTCGATGGCGTCGCCCAGTTCCTTCTTCAGGCACTCGCCCATGGTCAGCGCGCGTTCGGCGTAGACCTTGCGCACGTTGTCCAGCGTGGCGGGCATGCGGCCGCTCTTCAGGTACTGGGCCGCGGTGGCCTGGGCGAAGGTGCTGGTGTTGGCATCGCTGAACTGCTTGCACATCACCGCGTTGGCCAGCAGCGCCGGGGGGGCCACCATCCAGCCGACCCGCAGGCCGGGGCTGAGCACCTTGCTCATGCTGCCGCAGTGCACCAGCAGTTCGCGGCTGCCGGGCACCTGGTCGCTCAGGGCCAGCAGGCTCGGTGGAGGTTTGGCGCCGAAGTAGAGGTCGCCGTAAGGGTCGTCCTCGACGATGACCGTGTTGTGGCGCACCGCCATCTCGAGCACCTTCTTGCGACGCTCCAGGTCGAGCAGCGCGCCGCTGGGGTTGCCGAAGGTGGGGATGAGATAGACGAACTTGGGTTTGTGTTCGGCGATCAGGGCTTCGAGATCGTCGGTCTTCACGCCGCCGCCGTCGATGGGCGCACTCACCAGTTGTGCGCCGTAGAGGCGGAAACACTGGATGGTGGCCAGGAAGGTCGGGCCTTCGACGATGACCTTGTCGCCCGGGCTGATCAGCGTCTTGCCGATCAGGTCGAGCGCCTGCTGGCTGCCGGTGGTGACGATGAGTTCGTTGGGTGCGACGGTCGCGCCCTTGCTTGCCATGAAGGTGGCGAGCTGTTCGCGCAGTGGCTGGTAGCCCTCGGTGGCGCCGTATTGCAGCGCGCCGCCGGCTTCCTGGTCCAGCGCACGGTTGCTGGCTTCGCGGATGCCTTCTACGTCGAACATGGCGCTGTCCGGGAAACCGCCGGCAAAACTGACGATGCCGGGCACGCCCAGCATCTTGAAGAGTTCACGGATGGCGGAAGTTTCGACGTTTTGAAGGCGGTCGGCGAATTGCATGGCTGGTGTCTCGGAGTCGCTGGACGTTAATCCCCGATTGTCGCCTGGGCATGAACGGGCTGTCATCCGCGCCTAGACTTCACCCCATGAAAGTTGCCGACATCGCCCCGTTTTTCGCCACGCTCCAGGCAGCCAACCCCGAGCCGAAGACCGAGCTGGAATACACATCTTCCTTCGAACTGCTGGCCGCCGTTCTGCTGTCCGCGCAGGCCACCGACGTCGGCGTGAACAAGGCGCTGGCCCGCCTCTGGCCGGTCGCCAACACGCCGCAGGGCCTGCTCGACCTCGGGCTTGAAAAGGTCGAGGATTCCATCAAGACCATCGGTCTCTACCGCAGCAAGGCGAAGAACCTGCTGGCCACCTGCCGCATCCTGGTCGACCAGTACGACGGGGAAGTGCCGCAGACCCGCGAGGCGCTCGAATCATTGCCCGGCGTCGGCCGCAAGACGGCCAACGTGGTGTTGAACGTGGCCTTCGGGCAGGAGACGATGGCGGTCGACACCCACATCTTCCGGGTGTCCAACCGCACCGGCCTGGCGCCGGGCAAGGACGTCGTGGCGGTGGAGATGAAACTGCTCAAGCGCATCCCCAAACCCTACATGCTGCACGCCCACCACTGGCTGATATTGCACGGCCGTTATGTATGCGTGGCGCGCACGCCCAAGTGCTGGGAATGCGCCGTGGCGCGCTACTGCGACTTCAAGCCGAAGACTCCCGCACCCGCGGTGCGCAAGCCGCGCTGAGCGGCCGACCCGCCCGTGCGCGGAGCCTACGAATCGAAGCCCGGGTTCAGGCGGTCGAGACGCCGCAGCAGACCCGGCCAGGTAAGCGATGCACCCTTGCCCAGCCGCACCGCCTTCAGCTGCTGTGCGGCCTGGTCGAGGATGGGACGCGGAATGTCGATCAGCTCCTTGCCTCCGGCAAGCGCCCGCACCTGCACCATGCAGGCGGCTTCCAGCCGATGCATGGCCTGGAAGGCTTCGGCAACCGAACTGCCGATGGTCAGCAGGCCGTGATTGCGCAGCATCAGGAAGTTGCTGCTGCCCAGGTCGGCCACCAGCCGGGGTTTCTCGGCTTCGTTCAGCGCCAGGCCTTCGTAGTCGTGGTACGCCAGCGAATGCAGCACCGAAAACGCGAACTGCGAGATGGGCAACAGGCCTTCGCGCTGCGCCGAGATCGCCATGCCGTTGACCGAATGCGTGTGCATCACGCAGACGGCATCGTGGCGGGCCGCGTGGATGCAGCTGTGGATGGTGAAACCCGCCGGGTTGATGTCGAAGGGCGAGTCCATCAGCTTGTTGCCGGCGAGGTCGATGCGGACCAGGCTGGACGCGGTGATCTCCTCGAACATCAGGCCGTAGGGGTTGATCAGGAAGGTCTCGGTGCCCGGCACCTTGGCCGTGATGTGGGTGAAGATCAGGTCGTCCCAGCCGAACAGGGCGACGAGCCGGTAGGCGGCGGCAAGGTCGACGCGGGTCTGCCATTCTTCTGCGGATACCTGGTCACGCACGCTGGGGATGTCGAGGGTTCTGTCGGTCATGGGGCTGGTGTTTCTCGGGTCTCGTCTGTTGATCGGAAATGCGGTGCACCGCATGGTGGCTGCAAACCGGCCGCCATCCGATAGGGAAATTCCTGCTGCGCCATTGCCGTCCAGACGCCAGCATGGAGGCACTGACCAACACAGAGACATCCCCTTGCGCACATCCGCCTCGTCCCTCAACCGCCGCCAGTTCTCGCTCGGCGGCGCCGCCACCTTCGGCCTGGCATCACACGTTCAGGCCCAGGCCCCTGCCTGGCCCAACAAGCCCATCCGCGTCGTCGTGCCCTACACACCGGGCGGCTTCACCGACCAGATGGCCCGCCTGCTGCAGGCCGGCCTCACCACCCGCCTGGGTCAGCCGGTGGTCATCGACAACAAGCCCGGAGCCAACAGCATCATCGGTGTCGACGCGGTGGCCAAGGCGCCAGCCGATGGCTATACCTTCGCGGTCGTCATCGCGGCGTATTCGGCCAACACCACGCTCTACCCCAAGCTGCCCTACGACCCGGCAAAAGACCTGCGCGGCGTCGGCCTGATGGGCGTGTCGCCGCTGCTGGCAGCGGTGGCGCCCAATGCGCCTTTCAAGACCGCACGCGAACTGGTCGAGTATGCAAGGGCCAACCCCGGCAAGATCAGCTTCGGATCGTCAGGTAACGGCTCGGCGGCGCACCTCACCACCGAACTGCTGAAGCTGCAGACACATACCAGCATGGTCCACATCCCCTATCGAGGCGCGGCGCCTGCGCTGGCCGACCTGATGGGCGGCCAGATCCAGCTGCTGTTCGATGCCGCCACCGGCCTCATGCCCAACGGCAAGGAAGGCAAGATCCGCCTCATAGGCGTGGCCGGCGACCAGCGCCTGCCGGCCATTCCCGACGTGCCCACCTTCATCGAGCAAGGTTTCGCCGGTTTCAACGGAAGCACCTGGGCCGGCATGCTCGCGCCCGCCGGCACACCGCCGGCCATCGTGCAACGCATGTCGGACGAGATCACCGCCATCATGCGCAGCCCCGAAATGAAGCTGCGGCTCGACGCGATGGGCACCTTGCCCGGCGGCGGCACGCCGGCAGAGTTCGACGCCTACATCGCGGCGGAAACCGCCAAGTGGGCCAAGGTGATCAAGGCCGCCAACATCAAGGTCGACGGCTAGAGCCGAGCGCCGCCCGCAGAGCTTCGGAGGCCGCGTACAAGGGCACATGCCCGGCCAGCAGAACCTGTGCGCTGCGCTGATAGGCGGCGGACCGGATGACGGGTAAGCCGTCCTCCATGCGCGCCACCACGGTAGTGCACAGCAGGCCGGCCGGGTTTTCGATGCCGACCCTGATTTCGGCCTCGGTCTGCAAGGCCCGTTTCGGCGCCAGCCGGTGGGCCACCGAGCCCGTGACGAGCGTGGCAGCCGCCAGGCAACAACCGCCCGACACCGCCATCGACGCGTGCACCGTCTGCGGTGTGAAGTAACGCACCGAGATATCGCCCTGCCCGCTCGGCTCGCCCACGATGCACACCTTGGGAACGGTTTCACTGCGGCCTATGTCTTCGCGGGTCATGGGCGTGCCGTCCTTCTTGATAAGCCCCATCAGCAGGCCGGCCTCGACCCACACGGTCTTCAGCTTTTCCAGGAAGGCCGCATCCGCGGCCAGTTCACGGATCGATTCATGCGCGGTCTTGCCGAATTCGGACGCCATCATGATGACCATCGGCACGGCCACGTCGACGCAACTGACCTGGAATCCGCCGATCACATCGACCGGTTTTCCGGTTGGCAGCAGCTTGCCGGTCTTGGCTCCGGCCGGGTGATGAAGGAACAGGTCCACCGCCGGATGGGCGCCCATCACGCCGGGGATTTCCGCCGTCTCGAAACGCCCGTCGGCGCCGGTCACCATGCGTGAGGTGGTCAGCACTCCGGTGTTGGTATTGCGGATCTGCAACTCGTGTGGGCCGGGCGCGTCGGCCGGTACCTGCCCGGTGTGCAGCGCCCAGAGTTGCAGCGCAGAAGACATGTTGCCGCAGTTGACACCCCAGTCGATCCGCCCATGGTCGGCCGCCAGCTGGGCCAGCGTGCTGACCAGGCGCGGCCCGTCCGGGCTGTCTTCCATAGATGCAAAAAACACCTTGTTGCTGGTCGCCGGGCCGCGGCCCAGGCCGGTGGTCTGGCGGTTGCCGGGTGCTTCTCCGAGCAGCGGCACGCCCATCAGGTGGCGCAGCAATTCTTCGCGAAGTTCGGGCTGTGCGGGCGCGATGCGCTCATCGATCACCAGGCCGGTGGAGGTGCCACCGCGCATGTGATGGACCGGGAATTCCCACGTTTCGTGGCGAAGGTACGGAAGCATCGGGTCGGGCATGTCGGCAGTCTTTGAGTGTTATGTCTTATATAAGACTAGCGCCTTTAGAAAAGCCGAGAAGAACATTCAGGGTTTCACGAACTTCACGATGAACTGGTCCTTGGGCTGCGGTGGCTCGGGCACGTTGCGGTCGCGCGGGTCGGCCGGGTTGCGGAGGAAGCCGCCTTCGCCCACGTACCTGAAACCGGCCTTCTCGATTTCGGCGACCAGGAAGGATTCCTCGATGCGATGCAGCGTGCCCGATTCGGAAATGCCGGTGCCCGGACGCCCTGCATGGTCGGCCAACACATAGATGCCGCCCGGCTTCAGGGCTGCGAACACGGCCCTGTTCATGGCGGCGCGGTCGACCTCCAGGTGACCGAAGTCGTGGTAGTCGAACATCATCGTGACCAGGTCCAGGCCATTCGACGCCAGCGCGGGCGGGGCCGGGTTTTCGAAGGGCTGCACCAGCGGCACGATGTTGGCGGCATTCGGGTTGCGGGCACGTTCGGCAAGCGCCACGGGCGACGGCGTACGCACCGCAACCGCCGGCCGGGCGGCAGCGCCGCTTTCCGACTGCGCCGCATGGCTGACCGGAGGGCGCGGCGGGCTCTGGCCGTATACCGTTCCGGTGGGGCCGACGGCGCGTGCGATCAGTTCGGTCGTGTACCCGCCTGCCGCGCTCAGGTCCAGCGCCACCATGCCGGGCCGCACTCCGATGAAGGCCAGGACCTCTTGCGGTTTGCGGCGCACATCGGTGCGGCGGTCGGCTTCCGAACGGTCCGGGCTGGCAAGGATCGCTGCGATGCGGGCTTGCGGCAGCGTTGGAGGAAGCGGGTGGCTGGCAGGCGCCGCCGTGCAGGCCGCCATGGCCAGCACGACTGCGGCCATGGCGGAAAGGCGGGAAAGCTGCAGGAACATGGTGAAGCCCGGTAGTGAATGGAAACACGGCATGTTGCCGAACTTCTGATCTCCCCGCCTTTTCATCCCCCATCCGGAAGCCCGGATCGCCGGCGGCAAGCCACCGGTTGTCAGCCGGCTTATTTCCAGCAGTCGGCAACCTGTGCGACGCTGCCTGCCGCGCCGTTGACGACCAGCGCCTGCACGCCCAGGTCGGACAGCGTGAAGGCACCACAGGCGTCGTTTACCTGGTCGCCGACCGGCGTCGCGGTAAGCAGGTAGCCGGCCGGGCTGGTGGTGAGCACCGGCCGCACGCTGTAGTACTGCGTGACGGCAGACGGCACGAGAAGGGGCAACGCAGTGGCGTAACCCAATTGGTCGGCCACGTCGGAATAGACGAAGTTGACCGTGTTGTAGCGCTCTTCACGCGCCGCCATGTCGAGCAGCGCGCTCCTGGCTTCGACCCGCCGCGACTTCCGGACCTGGTTGGTATATGAGGGCAAGGCGATGGCCGCGATGATGGCCACGATGGCTACCGTGACCATCAGCTCGATCAGCGTGAAGCCTTTCGAACCCGTGTTGTGCCTTGACTGCGGTTTCATGGGATGCCTGAGCCTTTTCATCGAATCTGCTGCCACGTGACGCGTTCGCCCGAGTTGCCGCCGGCCGGGTTGTACTTGAGGACCAGGCCGACGCCGTCGGTCGTCTGCTGCAGGATGAAGGCGTTGCCGCCCGCAACCACGAACGAGGGCGAACCGACGCCGGTGGTCACCACGCCGCTCACCACCGCACCCCCGTAGGTCACGAAATTGCCGCGGGCATCGGAGAACGATGACTGGTTGAACGATCCGCCGGTGGCAGGCGAAATGGCGAGGTCACCGGCACGGTCGCTGGCGGTGCCGCAATTGGTCGGTGTGTTGTTGGCCGGGATGGTGCTGCTCAGTGTCAGCACGCCCTGGAAAAGAACCGGGTTGTAGACCAGTTGCTCGCCAGCGCCGGGGAAGTTGATGTACCAGCCGTTCTTGTTGTTGGCACTGGCGCAGTCGGTGGATCCGGACCAGCACACCGCGTTGCTGGTCACCGTGCGGTAGATGGTGGTGCCGATGATGGTGGAGATGGTCTGCGCTTGCAGGTTTGCGCCGCTGATGGTGATCGGACCGGGCAATGCAGCACGCATCGCGCCGCTGCTGGCCCTGGTGTTCCAGTTGGCCATGTCCCAGTCCCAGATGCCGTAGAGGCTCTGGGTGCCGGCGGCGTAGGTGATGCCCGAAGAAAGCGTGCGTGGCGTCTTGTTGCCGGTGCCGAAGTCGACCATCACCCGCGAAAAACCGGTCTTGGCAGGCGCGATGACGACCATCGGTTTGGTGCTGATCGGCTGGCCGGCGACTGTGGAGAACAGCGGTGTCGCGGTGCTTTTTCCGAATCTGGATACCGCCCATGACGACGGCGTTGCGTCGAGCAGGTCGAAGCGCCACATGTTCCCCCGGATGTCGCCTGCGTAAACATAGTCGACCACATGGTCGGCATCCAGGTCGGCCGGTGTCACGTAGCTGATGCCGTTGCTGGCGCCGGGGCTGCCGCTTCCGGTGCCCAGGAAGTAGACGGTCTGCACCCGGGTTGCGGGGTCGATCATCAGGACGTAGATGCCGGCCACGCCATTGGTGCTGTTGAGGCCGTTGCCGAACACAAAACCCCATTGGCCGTTGTGGAAGCGCCGGATCTGCGGAGTGCCGTAGGTTTCGCCCAGGTAGTTGCCGCAGGACGGGACGTTGGCGCAAACGATGCTCGACGCCGTCAGGTCGGTCTTCACCAGCGACGCGGCGTTGCCCTCTGAAAACTGCGTTGGGTCGGTCACGTCGAGCGCGTAGATGCCCTTGCCGCCCGCCCCCAGGCCACCGACCAGCCAGGTGTGCCAGGCATTGCCGTAGAACAGGTCGCCGATGTAGGGAACGGCATTCACGCCATAGGCGTGCGAGTACAGCGGGTTCGCGTAATCCAGCGCAGCCGTGCCGCTGTGGATGTTGGCAAAAACGGCGGCAGGCATGTAGGCAATGACTTCCTTGCCGTCGTTCGGATAGGTGGCGCTGTTGACGTAGGCGCCCGAAGCGTCATATGCGCCGGTGCGGAAACCGTGCAGAAAGCCGTCGTTCGCGCCGACGTAGACGACGTTGAGCCGGGTCTTGGCCTTGGTGGAGAAAGCCGAGTATTTCTGCGCCGCCGGGCTGTTTTCCGGCAGGTTCGCGCTGCTGCCGATGGCGTCCGACCAGCTGTCGTCATAACCCGCTGCCGGCGGGCCGGCCCAGGCGGGGCCCGAATCGATGATGTCGCCCAGCACCGTCTTGCGGGAACGAAACCGGCCGCTGCCGCCGCCGAGGTTTTCATTTGTCCGATCGCCGCGCAGATACGCGGTGCGACTGGCCGTGGCCGTGCCGTCGCCCTGGTTGATGGTGGCCTGCTGTGCGGCACTGAAGCTGGCGTACTGAAACGGAATGCCCGTGGTTCCCCCCCAGGTCAGCATGGCCCGGGCTTCGGGCGGCTGCACGGGCGTCTGGCCGCCGGTGGTGCGGCAGTTGCCGCCGGTGAGCGTGCAGGCGCCGTCCCAGTTGGCGACGGGGTTGGTGCTGACGGCACCGGTCGATGGTGTGTAGACCAGGTTCTGTGAAGTCATCTGACCCGCCCAGTTGCTGGTCTCATAACCCGCCAGGTAGACCTGGGTGCCGGTCCTGACCTGCTTGTCCGGCTGCGTGTTGACGCTGGCCGTGCTGCCCGACTCGATGACGGGAGCTGCGCGGAAACAGGTGATCTCGTGGAAGTTGTTGAGCCCGCCGGTCGAAGCCGAGAAGCCGAAACGAAAGGCGCTGGGGATCGGACCGTTCGACGCGGCGATGGACTGCTTGTTCAACACCGGCTGGAAGGTCCCGCCGTTGTAGCTGAAGGCCAGGCTCAGAAGATTGTTCTGGGTGACGTTCAGCTGGTAGGTAATGGGCTTCGCGGTCGGGCGTGTGCTGGCCGAAGTGAACAGCGGCGTGGACGATGGCAGAGTCACGTTGCCTCCGCTGATCACGTCGTAGTTGTAGGCCGGCGTCGCGACGGCGACCGGGTTGTTGATGCCCCGGGAAAAGTCGTAGATCTTGCGGTCCATGCAACTCCGGACCGCCGCAGAATCGCGGTCGGCGGCAGACAGCGAGCTGGGGTAATAACGCGGATATGCCGCATGGAGCGGTTCCCAGCTTGCATTGCCCGCTCCCCGCAGTCCGATGCGGTTGCCCTGGAAACCGATCCCGTCGAGGCCGCCAGTGCCGTTCAGAAAATTGCCGAACTCGTCGATTCCCAATCCGACGAACGCACCCGGCAGACAGATATACCCCAGGGCGCCGCCCAGCAAGCCGAGCGTCGAGGGAGCTACGTTGCCATCCGTCAGGAAGAAGCTGATGCCGTCGGCGCCGGTGCCGCCATAGGTGACGGTGGAGAAGGTCACCGCGACCCCGCTGCCCGACGGAAAGGTGGAGCCCGAAATGATGCCGCCCCTCTCGCTATTGGTGTTGTTGGTCAGCCGCAGTGCACCGCTGCCGACGGCGTCGGGCAGCGCGCCGGTTTGCCCGCCTCCCAGGCTGACACCGCTGTAATAGGGATTGCCGTAGCACGCCGGTATCGAGCCCGTGCCGTTTCCGGCGGTCAGGCAGGCACCGTCGAAGACGATCCAGTTCGTCGACACGCTCGCCCCGGTGAAATCTTCCGTGATCACCACGTTCTGGGCGATGGCCCAGGGCTGCGCGATCAGGAGCGCCAGGACGGGCAGGACCCGCGCCGGGAAAAGATGAGAAATGGTTTTTTTCACAGGGCGCCTGCGTCGGTGATGTTGCTTTTGACGCCGAACACGCTCTGCACCACGGCCACGGCATCGGGCGAGCCGCCCTGGGCCATGGCACTCACCTGGTAGAGCTGATGGGTTGCCGCGGAATCGATACCCAGCGATGTCGCGTAGAAACGCGGCCTGACCGAATAGGTGTCCGCCCCCCCGGTGGACGACACTTTTCCGCTCATGCCCGGCGGGGTGAAATAGTTGCCGAATTCGACATCGCCCGAGGTACGCCAGGGCACGACGGAAACCTGGGCCTGGGTGGGCGTCGAAGCGGTGCTGATCAGCGCGTTGGTACAAATCTGCGCCTTGGGCGGCTTGACGTCGGCATCGAAAGCCTGCGCACAGGCGGCGCCGGCGGTGGCGTTGCCCTGCGTCAACCACCATTCGCCGTACTGCAGTGCGTTCTGCGCGGCATTGAAGGCCCGCTGCTTGTCGCGTGTGTCGTCGGCGATGCGTTCCAGGTTGCCGAAGCTGCGCAGCATGCTCACCGCCAGAATGCTGACCACCAGCAGGATGATCATCGCCGTCGGCAGCACGATGCCGCGTTCCGGCCGGGCGGGACGGGCGTCACCGGAACGGATCTTCAATTGCAGAAAATGCGAAGAGGCCGTGTTCATGCGCGGCCCATCAGGTTGATCACGCGCTTCACCGTGATCGGCTTGGCGCGATCGAGCGGGTTGATGAAAACGATGCTTACCTGCACCGAGCCGACAAGCGACCAGTAGGCCGGCGTCATCGCCTGGGCCGGCAGGTAGAAGTCGACCGACCTGTCCTTGTCCTTGTCGACGCCGTAAAGCACGTCGAACGAGGAAATGCCGGCGGCCAGCGGCTTGGCCGCGTTGCCGCCGACCGCGCAGGTGAGCTGGTTGGCACTGTCCAGCGCGAAGGTGTTGACCGCCAGCACTGCGGCACTGCCGGTGTTGCTGATGCCGTTGCAGTCCTCCAGGAAATCCGAGCTGCTGGTGCCGGCGGGCGAAAGCATGTAGCGGACGGCGATCGAATCCGCGCCCGTTCCGGCGCCGCTGGTGCCGACGACCGAATGGCCCTCGCCGGCAAAGGGAGCGGCAAGCGGAAACGAGGTCGCGGCGGTTTCTTTCCGGACATCGTAGTAATAGCCGGCATGTTCGATCACCGACACCAGCATGTTGACGGCGATGCGCTGGTCGTCCTGCAGTTGCCCCATGCCGGCCTGGGCGTTGAAATTTTGCCGGGTGATGGCAAGGACACCCGCGATGCCGGCCAGCAGGAACACACCGATCGTCACCGAGATGAGGAGCTCGAGCAGGCTGAAACCGCCTTGGGCGACACGACCGACGGTACGTTTCATGGCGGTCATGGCTGCACCGTCGCGCTCAGGGTCTGGGTGACCGTCTGCTGGGCCGGCGCCGCGACGGCGGCGGAGTTTCCGGCGATGTATTTCTCGGCCCACGACACGCTGACGACGCAACTGACAGGCACGCTGCTCGTGCACAGCACCGAGCCTGCGCCGGAGGGCAATTGCTCGAGGCTGGTGCCCCAGGTCCGCAGATCGTGTGAAGCCATCTGCGCCCCGTCGCAGGACGGAGCGGTGTTGCTGGCCGAATAACTGCAATCGGTGGTTTTTGAAACCAGCACGCCGTCACCGCCCAACCTGGCGCCGGTCAGCGTGATCCTTGCGGTGGAGACGGCCGCGGGCGATTGCCAATACCTGCCGTTGGCATGCATGGCGGAAGAGATGCTGCCGAGGTAGACCGCCGCAAGAGAACGCGAGCCCGAAACCCGGCTATTGCCGATGGACAAGGCGTTCAACTTGGCAACGCCCAGCAAGCCGATCGAGATCACGACCAGGCTGATCATCACCTCGATCATGCCGGCGCCGAGCGCATGCCTTGCAGAAGTGGACGCAGGCATCAGCACACCCCTGGAGCGGGCTGCAGCAAGGCCAGGCGGCCGGCGGAACCGATGGCGAGGCAGCGTTTCTGCACGGCGGCGTTGCTGGCGGGGCTGAGCGTCAGCGTGACAGCATTGGCTGCCAGGCCGGACACGAAGCCCTGGCGATTGAACGTTACCGACGATGTGCCGTTGTCGGCGACCAGGGTGTTGCGCGAGGCCAGGGGCCCTTGCACCGCGATGAGGGAGTCGGCGCCGTCGAAGCTACCGTTGTTGTTGGCATCCACGAAGGAAAACCAGCCGACCTGCCAGGTCGTGACACCCGTGCAACCTGGCCGGCTGGCCCCGGCGCCGCCATTAACCGGGTTGATGCTGTTGCTCGACGCGCAGACGATGACCGTCAGGCCCCGCTTGATGGCCTCGGCACGCGCCAGTTGAAGGGTGCCGATCAGTGCATTCATGTCGGCCGAAACCTGTCCGCTGTTGATGACATAGCGGTACGAAGGCACGGCGATGGCGGCAAGAATGGCCAATATGGCCATGCTCACCATGACCTCTATGAGAGTGACCCCGGCTTCCTCGCCCATTGACTTTCCCGCGCGTGATATTGAATAAAAAAATGCTGGCCAAACCAGCAATCCAATAATCCATCACGCAAGCGGGGAGCCGCTAAAAAAGCACCAATACTTAATATTCTCAAATTTGGCAACAGGTGTTTTTTAATCCACCCGCAACATTAACCAGATTGACAGGCGGATATTTATTACACCCATCCGGAATCGGGGGGGCGGCGCAAGACAGGGCCAGGCAATGACAGGAAACTCATCCCGCCGTGGCCACGCCGGCGGACTCGAAACTGGCCATTTCCCGCAACACTGCACAGGCGGAAACCAGCAACGGCCAGGCCAGCGCCGCCCCTGACCCCTCGCCCAGGCGCAGCCCCATGTCGAGCAAGGGCTCGGCATCCAGTTGCGTCAGCATCGCGCCGTGTCCCCGTTCCCCGGAACGGTGGGCGAACACGCAGTACTGCAGCACTTCCGGTACCAGCCGGCTAGCCACCAGCACGGCGGACGATGTGATGAACCCGTCGACCACCACGACCCGCCGCTCGGCCGCGGCCTGCAACACCACCCCGACCAGCGTGGCGATCTCGAAACCGCCGAAGGCGCTCAGCGCATCCAGCGGAGAAACGGCGTCGGCATGGAGATCCATGACCTTTTGCAGCACACCCAGCTTGCGCACGATGCCCGCCCCGTCGAGCCCGGTGCCGGCACCCACGCACTCGGCCAGCGGCACCTGGCTGAGCCGGGCCAGCAGCATCGAGGCGGCCGAGGTGTTGCCGATGCCCATCTCGCCCAGCAGCACCACGTTGCCGGGCAGGGACCGCACCAGCGACTGCCCGTTGGCGAGCGCCTGGTCACGCTGAGCCACCGTCATGGCAGGACCGACCGAGGCATCGGCGGTACCGGCTGCCACCTTGCAGTCGACCAGCCCGGCACGCGGCGCGAAGTCGTGTGCCACGCCGCAGTCGGCAACGGTCAGCGCGATGCCGTGCTGGCGGGCCAGCACGCTCACCGCAGCACCGCCGGCCAGGAAGTTCTCGACCATCTGCCAGGTGACGTCGCTCGGGTAGGCCGACACGCCACGCGCGGCTAGGCCGTGGTCGGCGGCGCAGACGACCATCTGCGGCGAGCCGAATTCAGGCGCCTCGGTGCCCAGGATGCAGCCGATCCGCAGCGCCAGGGTTTCCAGCCGGCCGAGCGAGCCCAGCGGTTTGGTCTTGTGGTCGATGAGGTGGCGCAGGCGGGCGGCAAGGGGCGGCGCGTCGATCGCGGGGATGGCGGGAATCTCGAAACTCATGGCGGGTTCGCGGAAAAACAGGGTTTGAAAAAGCTGGATTCAGGCGATCAGCGCATCGAGCACACCGGCATCGAAATGCTGCTCGGCATGCGCAGCCAGGCCGTCGAAGACGCTGTCCAGCGTGCGTATGCCGGCACCGAAAAGGGCTGCCATCGCCGCAGCGTCCTCGAACAGGCCATGCAGGTAGATGCCCATCACGTTGCCGGTTTCGTTTTGCCAGCCGAGCCCTGCGGGCAGCACCGCCAGCGGCGCGGGCAGGTCCGGCCGCGGCAGGGTCTGGCCCTGGTGGATTTCATAGCCGGCCATGCCTATGCCCGACAGTGCCGACCAGGCGCCGCGCACTTCGCCGAAACAGGTCTGCGTGTGGCGCACCGTCTTTTCCGGCTCGAACCGGGTGACCAGCGGCAGCAGGCCCAGGCCCGGTGCATTGCCGTCGATGCCGTGGGTGTCGACCAGCGCCTCGCCCAGCATCTGCAGGCCGCCGCAGATGCCCAGCACCGGCAGGCCGCGCGCCGCATGCCCGGCGATGGCGGCGTCCAGCCCCTGTGCGCGCAGCCAGGCCAGGTCGCCGCTGGTGTGTTTGCTGCCGGGCAACACCACCCAGTCGGCGCCGTGCAGGTCGGCGGGGCTTCGCGCCCACACCAGCCGCACGCCGTCGATGTTCTTCAGTGGCTGGTATTCGTCCAGGTTGCTGATGCGCGGGTAGGCGACCACCGCCACCGTGCGCTGCAGCGGTCCGGTGCCGGCCGATGCGGCGGACGGCCGGTCGTCGAACACGCCGTCTTCTTCGGGCAGGCCGTGGCGCCACCACATCGGCAAGGTGGCGACGGTGGGCACCCCGGTGAGTTCCTGCAGCATTCGCGGGGCAGGTGCCAGAAGTCGGGCGTCGCCACGGAACTTGTTGAGCACGAAGCCGCGCAGCAAGGCGCGGTCGGCCTCGGGAAGCAAGGCCCAGGTGCCGTAGAGATGCGCGAAGGCGCCGCCGCGGTCGATGTCGGTGACCAGCAGGCAACGGGCGGCGGCGTGGCGTGCGACACGCATGTTGACGATGTCGCTGGCGCTCAGGTTGATCTCGGCCGGCGAGCCGGCGCCTTCGATCACCACCACGTCGTTTTCGGCCCGCAACTGGTCCAGCGCGGACGCGACATGCGGCCATACGTGGGCGCTGCGTTCACGCCAGGGCAACCGTGTCAGTACGGTGTCGACCCGGCCCATCAGCACCACCTGGCTGGCGGTGTCGTGTTCGGGTTTGAGCAGCACCGGGTTCATTCGGACATCGGGCACGGCGCGGGCCGCCAGCGACTGGAAATACTGGGCACTGCCGATTTCTCCACCGGCCACCACACGCGCGTTGTTGCTCATGTTCTGTGCCTTGAACGGCGCCACCTTCAGGCCCCGGTCGGCATAACGCCGGCACAGCGCGGTGGTGAGCCAGCTCTTGCCGGCGCCGCTGGTGGTGCCCAGCACCATCACGCTTCTTGCAGTCACAGGAGCCTTACCTGCTGGTCGGTATCGCCCTTGCGCACTTCGACCACATGACCCAGGGCCTTGACCATCGCCGGGAAGTTGGCGTGGCCGTGTTCCTTGAAGTCGAAGGTGGGGTCCAGGCGCTTGATCATGTGGAAGATGGCGCCCTTGTTCACCCAGGCATCGCCGTTGGTTTCCACCAGCAGCCGCACCGCGCGGCGCAGCATGTCGGCCGCCGGATCGGGTGCCGCCGAGGTTTCGGCCGGCGCATGCGGTTCGGGTTCCGCGTGCGGCGCGACCAGGCTTTCGTAGTAGCGGAATTCGTGGCAGCTCTTGGCCCAGTGCCGGTTGGTGTTGGGCCGGGTGCCGACGCCGACCAGCGTGCGGCCGTTGGCCTTGATCTTCTGCGACACCGGCATGAAGTCGCTGTCGCCGCCGACGATGATCACCGTGCCGATATGGCCGAAGCGCTGGATGTCGTCGGCGGCGTCCAGGCACAGCTTGATGTCGGCGCCGTTCTTGGCCGAGGCACCCGGTGGAAACAGCTGGATGAGTTCAACCCCGCCCTGCAGCAGCGCATCGCGGTAGCGTCCGTAGTACTGCCAGTTGCAGTAGGCCCGGTTGATGGCGACGGGCCCGAAGGACGCCGCCAGCTCGACGATCGCCTGAACGTCGACCAGCGGCTCCTGCACCTTGAAGCGGTTGTCGGGTTTGCCGTAGGTGCCTTCGCCGTAGCGGCTTTCGACCAGGCCGGCGTGCAGGTTTTCGAAGTCCCAGTACAGGGCCACGGATCGGTAATCTTGCGGGTCGGGTCGCGCCATGGCGGAGTCCTTCAATTCTGGGAGGCGCCGATGGTAGTCGCGGCGGCGCGCAAGGCCAGCTGCGCAGCCGGTGGCAGCACGCCCAGGCGCACATGGCCCGGCAGGCCGAACGATGCGCAATCGCGCAGACGTATGCCCTGCCCCCTAAGTCGGTCCGGCAGGTCCGGCGGCGCGCCGGCCGGCAGCCGGGCGACGAAGAAGTTGGCTTCCGACGGCAGGCAATGCCAGCCCAGCTCTTCGCACAGCTGCATCTGCGCGGACTTCCATCCGCGCAGGGTGTCGCGGCACCCGGCCAGCCATGCATCGACCTCCGGGCTGCACCAGGCCGTCAGCATCGCCACGCCGTGGCTGCCGATGCACCACGATGCAGCCATGCGGTCCAGGGCGGCGACTTCGCAGGGGTCTGCATTCGATGGCGCGACGAGATAGGCGGCCCGGACGCCCGTCAGCCCCAGTGCCTTGTTGGGTGTGTGCAGCTGCCAGACGCGGTCGAGCGCATCGGCTGTCCAGGGGTCGACGCCTTCCAGGCGCAGCGGACCGTAGGCGCGGTCCAGCACCACTGCGTTCGACCGGTACCGGCCCGGCGGATGACTGGCCTGCCCCAGCGGGCTGGACGGGTCGCACAACCAGCACATGGTGTCGGCGCCGCCGCATTCGCCGGCGATGGTCGGCAGGCCCCAGGCAGCCGCAGCGTGGCGATAGTCGCCATAGGCGTGCTGCGGCACCACCACCCGCCTCGCGCCACGCTGCACGGCGCGGGCGGTCAGGCGCTGGATGGCCTCGCTGCCGCTGCCGGCCGGCACGATGCGGTCAGCCGATACGCGGTGGCGGGCGGCCAGTGCCTCGCGCAGCGCCCGGTATTGCGGATCCGGATAGCTGCGGGCATCGGCCTGCTGAACCGCTATCAGCGCCAGCGGATTCGGGCCGCAGGCATTGGCATTGGTCGAGAAATCGAAGGCGACGTCACCAAGGGCGTCGGGGCCGCCGTGCTGGCGCAACGAAAGATTCATGTCAGTGCGAGCACCACGGAAAATGCGGCCAGGCCGGCAAGGGAGAAGACGATGCGGCCGGTGATCCGCAGGGCGGCGGCGGTGTCGTCGGCGCACGGCACGCGGCCGGCGGCAAACAGAACGTACACACCCGGTTTGCCCAGTCGCACACCCAGCCGCAAGGCCATCGCGCCCATCGGCCAGCCACCATTGGGCGAAGGGGTCAGGCGGGCAACTGCTGGCAACGCGCGCCAGGTCCCCACCGGAGTGCCGGCCAGCATCAGCAATGCGGAGATACGCGCCGGCATCCAGGACATGACGTCGTCGGCCCAGGCGGTGAACTTGCCCGCCCATTCCCAGCAGCGGCCGTTGCGGCTGCCACGGTAGCCCCACATGGCGTCGGCGGTGTTGGCGAAGCGGTAGACCGCTGCGCCGGGCAGGCCGAGCAGCACGAACCAGAACAGCGGCGCGACCACCGAATCGTTGAAGTTCTCGGCCAGGCTCTCGATGGCCGACTCCCGGACCTCGGAAGCGGTCAGGGTCGAGGTGTCGCGGCTGACCAGCCGGGAAAGCCGGGCACGGCCGGCCTCCAGCGATTGCTCCAGCGCCGCTTCCACGGCAGCCGTTTCGTCACGCAACATGCGCCAGGCCAGCATCGGCTTGAGCAGCAGGCCGAGCGCCGGCACCGACAGCAGCGGGTGCATGCGCGACAGGGCTGACTGCACGGCCCAGGCCAGGCCGGCGCAGGCCGACACGCCGACCAGCCAGGCGGCGGCACCGGCAACGAAGGCACGCAGGTCACGCGGGCCACCATCGGCCTCGCTCCGCTCAACAGGCGCGATGCGTCTGCCGATCCATGCGAGGTAACGGCCCATGCCGACCACCGGATGCCAGCGGCGCGGTTCACCGAAGAACCGGTCGACCAGCAGCGCCAGCAGCACCGCGCCGCCCGCGGACCAGACCGGCAGACCGTTCAATCCTCGATCCCCCGCTGTGCGGGGATACCGGCCTTGAAGGCGTGCTTGACCATGGTCATTTCGGTCACGGTGTCGGCCAGCTCGACGATCTCGGGCGGGCAGCGGCGGCCGGTCAGGCACACGTGGACCTCCTTCGGCCGCGCGCGCAGGGTGTCGAGCACGTCCTGCAGCGGCAGCCAGCCGTAGATCAGCGGGTAGGTGATCTCGTCCAGCACCACCAGGAAGAATTCGCCCGACAGGATGGCGGCGCGCGCCTTCAGCCAGCCGTCCCGCGCCAGTTGTGCGCTGTGTTCGAGGTCCTGGCTCTTCCAGCTGAAACCGTCTCCCAGCCCTTCGATCGGAATGCCGATCTGCTCGAACATGCGGTGTTCGCCGAAACGCGCGCTGGGCACCTTCATGAACTGGTAGATCTTTACCGCCTTGCCGCGGCCGTGTGCCCGCAGTGCCAGGCCGAAAGCGGCGGTGCTCTTGCCCTTGCCGTCGCCGGTGTTGACGATGACCAGGCCACGGCGTTCACCCTCGGGTTTCTCGTAGGGTTTTTCGCTCGGCGGGGTTTCTATCTGCATGACGGGTTCTCGAAAAAATTGCGGGATCAGCTCTTGGGGACCACGGCCCAGCCGTCGTCCAGGGGCCGGATGGCGATGCGGTTGTCGAACACCGCCTGCAGTGCTTCATGGGTCGCCGCATCGTGCGGTGCGCCCGCATGCAGCACTCGGCCCTGGCGCAGCACCACGACATGGTCGGCATGCAGCGCGAAACCGATCTCGTGCAGCACGCTGACCACCGTGGTCCCGCTTGCGGTCAGGCCGCGCACCGTGGCCAGCCAGTCGCTTTGGTGCGGCGGGTCGAGGTTGGCCAGTGGCTCGTCCATCAGCAGCACCCTTGCCTGTACCGCCAGGGCGCGCGCCAGCAGCACCCGCTGGCGTTCGCCGCCGGACAACTCGCCCAGCGGACGGTCGCGCCATTCCCAGGCGTGGGTCTGTTGCAGAGCCCGCGTGACGGCGGTGACGTCGGCTGCGGCCGGCGGTGCCAGCCAGGGGCGGTGCGGCAGCCGGCCGAGCATGGCGACATCCCAGGCGGTCAGGTCGTCGGCACCGCCATCGGACCCTTCGCCCTGCCCCAGCCAGGCCATGGTGCGGGCGCGTTCACGGGTTGGCCAGGCCGCGAGCTTGCGGTCCATCAGTTGCACCTGCCCGGCGCTGTGCGGCAACAGGCCGGCCAGCACTTTCAGGAGGGTCGACTTGCCGGCGCCGTTGGGGCCGACGATGCTGGTCCAGCGGCCGGCGGGCAGGCTCAGGTCGATGCCGTGCAGCACCTCGACATTGCCGAGGCGGGCGCACAGGTGGCGGGCGGCCAGGGCGGTCATCGGCGCCCCCCGCGGCGATGCATCAGCCACAGCAGGTAACCGCCGCCGAGCAAGGCGGTGAGCACGCCGACCGGCAATTCCTGCGGCGCGAACAAGCCCCGCGCCAGCAGGTCGGAAGCCATGAGCAGCAGGCCGCCCATGCCGGCCGACAGCAGCAGCAGGGCCGCATGGGTGCTGCGCACCAGCGGCCGCACCAGGTGCGGTGCGGCCAGGCCGACGAAGGCGATCAGGCCGGTGTGTGCGACCGCCGTGGCCGTGCACAGGGCCAGCACGGCGACCAGTGCAGCCCGCAGCGAAGGCAGGGCCAGGCCCAGGCTGGCAGCGGTGGACTCCCCCAGCGCCAGCCCGTCGAGCACCGGCGCCAGCAATGCGGTAACGACCAGGCAGGCCAGCAATATGCCGCCCATCAGCGCGACCGCCTGCCAGCCCAGGAAGGCGGTGCTGCCCAGCGTGAAACCCTGCATCGCTTCGAGGATGCGCGGTGCGGCGAGTGTCACCAGGTCCTTGGCGGCACCCAGCACAACGCCGACGATGACCCCGCCCAGCAGCAGCCGCAGCGTGTGCTGCGCGCCGCGCGCCAGGGTCAGCGTGAGCAGCACCGCGATGACCGCGCCGACGAAAGCCGCGCCGGTCACGCCCAGTTGCACCAGCCAGTTGGCGGCCATGGCGCTGGATGGCGACTGGCCGGCCATGAGCAACGCCAGCGCAGTGCCCAGCGATGCGCCAGAAGCGCTGCCCAGCAGATACGGCTCGGCCAGCGGATTGCGGAAAAGCCCCTGCGCCACCGCCCCGGCCAGCCCCAGCAGCGCACCGCACACCCAGGCGCCGGCGGTGCGCGGCAGCCGGATGTCCCACACGATCTGCCAGGACACCGGGTCGCGCCGCATCTCGGCCAGGCTGTCGAGCCCGGTGCTGCCGATGGCCGAACCCAGGGTCAGCAGCAGCATGGCACCGGCCGTCAGGGCCATGCCAAGCAACCAGGCGCGGCCCCTCTTCATTGAATCTTTTCGGACAGGCATTGCGCCATGGCGCGTGCCGCCTCGGCCATGCGGGGGCCGGGGCGCACCACCACGTCGGACACCTCGGGGCCGAACACGCAGACCTTGTCGGTCTTCATGGCGCGCATGGTCTGCCAGCCAGGGTAGGCCGCCATCGACTGCATGCTGCGGTTGCCGACCATGATCACGTCCGGATCGGCGCGCACCACGAATTCGGGGTTCAGGCGGGGGAACGGGCCGAGCGATGCCGGCACCACGTTGCGGACACCCAGGCGGGTCAGCGTCTCGCCGATGAATGACGATTCACCCGCCGCGTACGGCCCGCGGCTGACTTCGAAATACACCCGCGCTCCCAGCGCCCTGGACGGCAGCGACTGCGCTGCCGCCTGCACTCCGGCGTCGATCTCGCGCCATAGTTTTTCAGGGGCGGCGGCGGGTAGCCCCAGCAGCGTGCCGACCTGGCCCAGCACCCGGCGCACGTCGGCATGTGTCTTGGGTTCCAGCGCGACCACCGGGATGCCCAGCGCTTCCAGCCTTGCACTGGCGCGCGACGAAACCGCCAGCAGCACCACGTCGGGCTTCAGCGCGACGATGGATTCGATGTTCGGATCCAACCCTCCGCCCACCTGCGGCAGGCCGCGCACATAGGCAGGTGCGTTGGAGTAACGGTCGACACCGACCAGGCGCTGGCACTGGTCCAGCGCGCAGACGCTTTCGGTCAGCGACGGCAACAGGGTGACGATGCGCTGCGGAACCTTGGCCAGGGCGATGAGCCGGCCGCGTCCGTCGGTGATGCTGACGGGCAGGTCGGCGGCGTGTGCCGCCTGCGCGACGACGCCGGCCAGCAGCAATGCGGCGGCGGCGAATATCTTTTTCATTCGATGTCCTTGAGGGTCAGCGGCAGGCCGGCAGCGACCAGGGTGACCCTGGAGCAGGCCGCCGCGATGCGCTGGTTGAGCCGGCCCAGCGCATCGACATAGGCGCGCACTTCGCGCCCCATGGGCACCACGCCCAGGCCGATCTCGTTCGAAACCAGAACCACCGGGCCGGCGCAGTTTTCGATCGCCGATGCCAGGTTTTCGGTGGCGGTTTCCATGGCTGCTTCGTCGACGGGATATTGGTTGACCAGCCAAAGGGTGAGGCAGTCGATCACCAGCAGCGTGGCCGCATCCGAATGCCCGGTGACGGCCTCGGCCAGCGCCAGCGGTGCCTCCACCGTGCCGGCACGCGGCAGCCGTTCGGCGCGGTCGGCTCGGTGGCGTTCGATGCGCGACTGCATCTCGCCGTCGCCCGGCTGCGCGGTGACGACGAACACCGCGCGGTGCGCCGCATCGGCCGCCAGCCAGGCAGCCGCCAGCTGCTCGGCGCGGCGCGACTTGCCGCTTCGTTGTCCGCCCAGCACCAGCTCGCTGCGCGCCACGGCCGGCGCGGACGCCTTGCTCATGCGCCGCCGCCCAGCAGCGAGGCGATGGCGGCCGGCGACGAGGCGAACCACGCATGGAAATAACTGGCGCGCACACCTTCGTGTGCATACACGGCCTCGCCCGCATCGGGCTGCGGCTCGGTGTCGGGCCGGGCGGTGCGGGCCACCACCGGCAGCGGCGAAGCGGCGGTCGAATAGTGGAAGGTGTGGCCACGCAAGGTGCCGGCCGGCAACTGCAACTGCTGCGGACCGAGCGCTGCCAGCCGCCGCTGCATGCGGGTGCTGCCGGGCAGCAGGCCCCAGCCGGGATGGCTGTTGCCGTCCATGTCGCAGATCTCGTCCATCAGCGCCATCATTCCGCCGCATTCGGCCCAGACCGGCTTGCCTGCGTCGATGTGCGCGGCCAGGCCGTCGCGGCTGGCGGTGGCTGCGGCCAGTTGCTGCGGATAGAGCTCCGGATAGCCGCCCGGCAGCCAGACGGCATCGCAATCGGGCAAGCCGTCTCCCGCCAGTGGCGAGAAGAATTCGACCCGGGCGCCGAGGGCGTGCAGCACGTCCACGTTGGCGCGGTAGACGAAGGCGAACGAAGCATCGCGCGCCACGGCGACACAACGCCCGGCCAGCAGCGGCGGGATGTCCGCTAGGCATTGCGACTCGGGGAAGTCGGTGGCCCAGCGATCCAGCGGAATGGCCGCCAGCGGCGTGGCCGCCAGGGCATCGGCGGCAGCATCGATGCGCGCCAGCGCCTGCTCGTGCGGCAGGTCGGCGACCAGGCCCAGGTGGCGTTCGGGCAGAGCCCATTCGGCGCCCCTGGGCAACGACCCCAGCCAGTCGGCGTCATCCCGAAGACCTTCTCGCAGCATGTGGCCGTGGCGCAGGCTGGCGACCCGGTTGGCGAGCACGCCGGCCCAGGGCAGGTCGGCGCGGTAGTGGCGCAGGCCGAAAGCCAGCGCCCCGAAGGTGCCGGCCATGGCGCCGGCGTCGATGACGGCCAGCACCGGCACACCGAAGCGCTGCGACAGGTCGGCCGCGCTGGGTGTGCCGTCGAACAGGCCCATCGCGCCCTCGATCACCAAGAGGTCGCACTCGGCCGCGGCAGCATGAAGCTGGGCGGCGCAACCGCCCTCGCCGACCATCCACAGGTCCAGTGCATGAACCGGCGCGCCGGTCGCGACCTCCAGCCAGAACGGGTCTAGGAAGTCGGGCCCCACCTTGAAGGCCCTCACCTTGCGGCCGGCCCGCACATGCAGCCGCGCCAGGGCGGCCGCCACGGTGGTCTTGCCCTGGCCTGACGCCGGAGCGGCGACCAGCAGGGCCGCGCAACGTGCGGAGACAGCGGAGGCGTTTACAGCGGTGCCCATTTCACGCCGACGTAGACCACACGACCGGCGGTCGCATAGGTGTTGGCGAACTGGTAGGACTTGTCTGCGAGATTGTCGACACGCGCGATGAGCGTGTAGTCGCGGGCGATACGGGTGCTGGCATACAGGTTGAACAGCGTGTAGCCGCCCAGGCGTGTGGTGTTGGCCGCATTGTCCCAGCGATGGGCCGAAGCCTGCATTTCGGCGCCCAGGTTGAAGTCGGCCACGCGGGTATCGACGCCCAGCACGCCGTGCTGCCTGGCGCGGCGGGCCAGCTGTTTGCCGGTGATCTCGTCCTTCGGGTCCTGCAGGTCGAGCGAGCCGCGCAGCGCGAATGCACCCAGACGCTGTGCGCCGGCGAAGGTCACGCCTTGGTACTGCGCCTGGGCCGTGTTGCGGTAGCAACCGAAGCTCGAAGCACAACCACCGGCCGCGCCGAAGCTGATCAGGTTCTCGATCTTGTTGCGGTACACGGTCACGCTGGCGTTGCTGCTGCCCTGCGTCCAGTGCAGCGCGGCTTCGACGTTGCGCGAGGTCTCGGGCGACAGGCTGCCCAGGCCATATTCGGAGAAACGCTGGTACAGCGTCGGAGCCCGGAAGGCGGTGCCCACCGACGCGGTGGCACGCCAGTTGGGGTTGATGGTGTAGCCGTAGGCAGCGCTGCCGGTGTTCTTGCCGCCGAACTCGCTGTCTTCGTCATGGCGCACATGAAGTTGCAGGGCGTGGGCGTCGTGTTTGATGGCATAGCCGAGCGACACGGCGTTCTGCGCGCGGTCGCGGTCGATCGGCGTGTTCTGCAGCTTGTCTTCGCGGCGTTCCAGCGCCGCGGTCACCCGGTGTTCGCCGAAACGGAATTCGTTCTGGAACAGGTAGTTGTGCAGTTCGGTGCGGGTCAGGTAGACCGACGGCGTGGTTTCGTAGCGGCTGGTCGAGGCGGTCGCCTGCAGCGTGGTCTTCCAGAAGTCGGTCCACTGGCCGGTGTGGGTCAGGCCGGCGGTGCGCAGCGAGTTGCGGCTCAGGTCGTCGGCGCGCAACGATGCGTCGTATTGCGCATTCATGTCGCTGGCCAGCAGGGTTGCGTCGATGCGCTGGCGGGCATCGATGCGCAAGCCCAGCCGCGCATTGGCCGACGTGCTGCGGTAGCCGTCCTTGTCGGGGTTCTGGGTGGCGATCGGGCGCACATTGAAGCCGTCGCTGATCTCGCGGGTGACACCCACCGAATAGTCGAACATGTTGTCCACGCCGGTCGCGCCGCTCACGCCGGCCTCCAGCCGGCGCGTGCCCTGGTTGCCCACACCCACACCCACGTAGGGATGGAAACCGGCTTCGCCCTTGCGGGTGAACAGCTGGATCACGCCGCCGATGGCGTCCGACCCATACACCGCGGCGGCCGGGCCGCGCAGCACCTCGATGCGGTCGATCTGCGACAGCGGGATCTGCTCCCAGCTGGCGCCGCCGGTGGATTGGGAGTCGATGCGAACGCCGTCGATGTAGACGGCGGTGAACCGCGATTCGGCGCCGCGCAGGAAAACGCTGGTGCTGTTGCCGGGGCCGCCGTTGCGCGCGATCTCGACGCCGGGCAGCCGGGCCAGCACGTCGGCCACGCCGGTGGCGCCGCTGCGCTCGATGGTGTCGCGGTCGACGACGGAGACATCCGACAGCAGGTCGGAAATCGGTTGTTCCGTACGGTTGGCGGTAACCACGGTGGTGGCGAGCGATGCCGGTGCGGCTTGAGCGAATGCGACCGTAGAGGCAAACAGGGGCGACAGGCAGACGACGGCGCGCGCGGCCAGTGCCAGGGCGGAGAAACGAGTGTTCATGTGGAGCGATAGCGGGTGATATCGGTCCGTGCCGGCTTCCCCGCCGGCTTGGACCTGAACGGCCCGGCATGAACTCCATCAGGGGATGGTCGATCACACGAGGGCCACGTCGTTGGCCGGTATCCGGGCTGGGCGGAACCCGTTTCCCCCGCCTTCCCAGACGCTTGAAAGCGCCCAGTGGCTGTGTGAGGAAAACGCGAGGCTGCTTTGACTGCAGGCTCTTTCCGCCGACCGTTGCGGGGGCAGCGCAGGTCGGGCGTGTCCGTCGGCGGACGGCCCTCCTGCTTCCCGTTGAACTGCGTCACCCAGAACGGGTCACACGAGCACCAACAGCGGCGATTGTAAGCGGGTGTGTGGGCCGATCGCGGACGAATGCTGGCAACACCGGGCGAAGCGCGGTTGCAAAACCCTACAATCGCCGGCACATGGCTCCAACACCCGTCCCCTTCGAGCAGGTTGCCGAACGCGTCGAGCGCCTGTTGCTGCGCCATGCCGAACTGCGCCGCACCAACGCCCTGCTCGCCGACCAGGTCGCAAACCTCACCCGCGAACGCGATGCGCTGAAGGTGCGGCTGCATGCCGCCCGGCTACGTGTCGATGCCGTGCTCGAACGCCTGCCGCTGGCACTCGAGGAAGACGGCGAAACCGGGGTCTCCACATGAACCAGATCGAAGTGCAGATTCTTGGCCAGGGCTATCTGCTGGGGTGCCCTGAGGGCGGTGAAAACCGGCTGCGCGATGCGGCGGAACGCGTGAATACGGCCATGACCCGTATCCGCGATGCCGGAAAGATCCGCGCGCGCGACCGCATCGCCGTGCTGGCCGCCCTCAACCTGGCATTCGACGCGGCAGAGCGTCCACCCGTCCCACTGGCCGTGACCGTACCCGGCGACGACGACAACGAAGCGGCCCGCTGGCAGCACCTGCTGCACCGGCTGGACGACGCACTGGCCGAAGACGGTCGCCTGCTGTAACAGTCATAGCAAGCGGCTTCGGGGCTTACCTCGAGACTCATGTCGGGCTTACAATCGGACCGTGTCTGCGGCGCATGCCGGGCTTTATATTCCTTGTACCAATGCTCCCCGAGCACGGGCTAGGTAAATTTCCATGCAAGCGTGATCGTCTCGCGTCAGATGAACCCAATGCATGGCTGCCCTGGCCCACCTGAACCCCGGTTCAGGATGCCGGCTCGGTAGCTAACCGCAGACACCTCGATTTGCCTCCCAGAAAAGCCGCTGAAGTTCAGCGGCTTTTTTGTTTGCGGACGGCAAATCTCCCTTCCATCCAGCCGACGATTTCCCTTTTGCGCGACAGCATCGGTTTTTCGATGACCCACCAGGAAAACCCGGCGTAGACCAAACCGGCCACGAGGGTGAACGCCGCATTCAGATACCAGTGGCGATAATCCGGAAAGAGCTGCGTATATGTCTGCTGTATGGGGAACGCAAAAAGATAAAGCCCATACGAATAATCTCCCCGAAACAGAAATCCCTTTTTGGGTGGATGCATCATGCCGAGATACACCACCAGATAAGCCGCGAAGATGGCGGATAGGTAGGCCGTCTGATATTGCAGGTTCGCACATATCAAACCCACTGTCGCCAGCAAGGCCCACCGGATATCAAGTTTTACCCTGTCACCGAAAAGGCTGAGGCAAAGGCCGCAAACGAAAGCCGCGATCAGCGACCTCGGCAAGGGCGCGGATTTTGCCCACCTCATTTCAAAATGGGTGGCGGCGTAGGAAGTGCCGAAAACAATCAGGGCGGCCAGCACGACAAGCACCCAGCCGCGCCGCCGCAGCACTCCGCTGAGCCAGAGGACGGCGAGCAGCAGGTAGCACTCCAGTTCCACCGGCACCGTCCACAGCGACAGATTCACCATTTTCGGAAACGGATTGTCCAGGAAGACGCCCGGCAGATAAAAATGCACATAGCCGAATATGTTCAGGAAGTATTTCCAGAACTCCGCTCGGGCAAAATAATCCGACCACGGCAATTTGGTCATCAAGGGCCCGATCACCAGGGCGGAAAGCAATACTTCCACCGTCAAGGCAGGCAACAGGCGAATCGCGCGCAAGGTCACGAAGGCGGTCAGCGTGGGTTTTTTCTTGAGACTGCCCGCCACCAGGAAACCGCTCAGGGCGAAGAACATCAATAGGATGGGGGCCAACACCACGCGATGCCATCCGCCCCATATATCCGCTGTCGCCAGATCTGTAACGGATGTCAATATCGCGTGGTGCCAGATCACGGCGACCGCCAATATCAGCCTGAGGTAATCGAACCCATGGGTAAAACCGCCCACCGACCGGTACCGCTGCGTAATCGTCTGCGACCGCAGGCCCGCCCGAATCCAATGCTCTTGTGTCATGGCCCACGTATCTTGTTTCGATACGTGTCAATGTAGGCAGGCAAGTACCTGGACCCGCGGTGCCGCACCGGCCCCTTTGGCCTATGGCGGATCCGACCGCCCCAGCCTCCTGATTTTCAGGCGACCGAACGAAAATCCGGATCCGAGTCCAGCAGGCCGTCTATCGCCGTGGCGGGCACGCCGGGCGAACACAGAAAACCCTGGAAGTGCATGCAGCCCAGTGCCAGCAGGCATTGCCGCTGGGCTTCCGTTTCGACACCCTCGGCCACGGTGTCGAAACGCAGGGCGCGCGCCATCGCCAGCATGGCGGTGACGATGGCGTGGTCGCTGGCATCGCCCGGCAGGCCGCGCACGAAAGACTGATCGATCTTCACCCGATGGATCGGGAATTTCTTCAGATAGGCCAGGCTGGAATATCCGGTGCCGAAATCATCGATGGCCAGGCGCACGCCCACCCGCACCAGTTCGTGCAGGCGCTGAAGGGCTTCGTCGGCCTCCTGGACCAGGATCGATTCGGTGAGTTCGAGCTCGATGAGTTCTGGCGAAACGCCCGCGATACGAATGGCAGATTCCACCCGGTCGACAAAGTCGGCCTGGCGGAACTGCAGCGGTGACACATTGATCGACACCGCGACCGGCCGGCCGCGGCGTTGCCATTCAGCCGCTTGCCTTACTGCCTCCTCGAGCACCCATGCGCCGATCTGCACGATGAATCCGGATTCTTCGGCCAGCGGAATGAATGCCGACGGCGGCACGTTTCCGCGCTCTTCGTCATGCCAGCGGATCAGCGCCTCGACACCCACCATTTCACCGCTGCGGACGTTCAGCTGAGGCTGGTAATGCAGCACGAAATGCCGGCGCGACAGGGCTTCGCGCATGGCGTGTTCGAGCGACATGCGGGCCCGCAGGTCGACGTTCATCTCGGGTTCGTAGAACCGGTAATTGCCGCGCCCGCGCTCCTTCACCCTGAACATCGCCGTATCGGCATGCCTCACCAGGTCGTCCAGCGAACTGCCGTCCTGCGGATACAGCGAAATCCCGATGCTGGCGCCGACCGAGAAACGCATGTCCTCCAGGAGGAACGGCATGGCCAGCGAATGCAACATGCGCTGCGCGACCATCTCGGCGGACGGAGCGTCGGCATCGTGAAGGTGCACCACGAACTCGTCCCCGCCCATGCGGCACAGCGTGTCCGACGGCCGCAGGCAGGCCTTCACCCGCTCGGCCACCTTGACCAGCACCCGGTCGCCGAACTGGTGGCCCATCGAATCATTGATGTTCTTGAACCGGTCCAGGTCGAGGAACAGAACGGCGAATGGAGTCTTCTCGCGTTTGCCCGGCGCCAGCTGGCGGTCTACCCGACGGGCCAGCAGCAGGCGGTTCGGCAGGCCGGTCAGGGCATCGCTGAAGGCAAGTTCCTCGATGCGCCGCTGGGCTTCGCGCTGGCCCGACAGGTCCCGGAAGAAACCGATGGTCTGGCTGATGTTGCCGTGCACGTCGCGCAGGACCACCCATGAAAGGCGCACCGGGCAGACGCTGCCGTCGCCGCGCCGGTGCCAGACCTCGCCCTCCCACACGCCGCTGTTTTCCCAGGCAGTGCGGATATCGGTGAAGAGCCGGCCCGAATCCTGGTCTTCGAACAAGTCGTTTGCGATGCTGCCGTTCAGGTGCTCGGGCGTCTGGCGGGCCAGCCGGCAGCAGGCCGGGTTGGCGGTGACGATGCGGTGCTGCGGGTCGGCCACGAAGACGGCATCGGGGCAGCATTCGAACACGCGGGCGGCAAGCCTCAGGCCATGTTCGGCCGATATGCGTTCGGTGATGTCCTGGTAGGAAAACACCCGGCCGATCACCCGGCCCCGGCTGAACTGCGGCAGCGATTGCCGCTGCACCACACGACCGCTGCGCAGCAACATCACGTCGCTGGCGTTCTGGTCGATGTGCGCGAAGACCTCGGTCAGGCGGCTCCGGTAGCCGTCGGCGTCGAAGAGTTGTTCGCCCACCATCGCATGGACCGCGGCGTCGTCGCGGCGCACCAGGATTTCCTTCGGTATTTCCCAGATCTGGGCGAAGCGGCGGTTGAAGGCGCGGATGGTGCCGTCGAGCCCGCAGACCAGCATGCCGTCGGCGGTCGATTCGAGCGTGGCACGCGACTCGGCCAACAGGCGTTCCAGCTCGTCCTCGTTGCGTTGCTGCCGGCTGCAGTCGACCACGCCCACCAGCCAGTCGCCCGGGCCGTTGCTATCGGCCGCCTGCATGCGGCTGATGCGGCGCTCCACATGCAGCACGCTGCCGTCCGGGCGCAACAGGCGGGTACGGGATTGCAATTGGGCCTGCGGGTCGTCGCCGGCGTACATCCAGAAAGCGGCGTCTTCGGGATCGGTGAACAGGTCGGTGACCGGCAGTCCCGCCATGGACTCGGCCGAACGCGCCATCAGCCGCTGCGCAGCAGCATTGGACACGCGCACATTCAGGTCTGTTCCTTCGACGATCCAGACGGCTTCGAGTAGTCCGTCGATCCACGCTGCCGAAGCAGCGAAATTCACAGCGGTGCCCCGGCCGGGCTCGGTTCCACCGCTCGTTCGAAGAAGTAGCAGATGCGACTCCGTGGAGAAAGATATTCAAGCGAGGCGCGCGGCAGCTGTGCCGGCTTCAGGCTGCGACGAATGCCCAGTTCGGGCGCGGTTTCGAGGTCCAGGACACCGGCTTCGCCACGCGGAACCGCAGGGTCGTGCACCATCACCCGAGGCCGCAACGGGCGACTGGAATTGACCGACACCACCATGGCATAACGGTCGTTGCCCAGCTGCACCACCGAACCCGGCGGATACACACCCATCATGCGGATGAAGGCGCCGAGCACCGTGGCATCGAAGCGCGGCTTCATCTGCGCGAAGATGACCGACAGGGCCTCGTGCGGCGTCAGGGCCAGCGCGGTACGGGGCGGGTTGCAGAAGTTGTCGTAGCGGTTGACCAGCGCCAGGATCTTGCCGCAGGTGTGTATCTGCGGGCCCTGCAGCTTCGAAGGGAAACCGCTGCCATCCAGCATCTCGTGGTGCTGGGCGATGGCGGCGATGGCTTCGGGCGAAAGTCCCATGCGCCTGGCCAGCGCCACCCCGCGGGCCACATGGTCCTGGTAGATACGGTATTCGGATGTCGAGAAACTCTCGTCGACCATGCGGTAACGCAGTGGCAATTCGAGCTTGCCCACGTCATGCAGCAGTGCGGCGATGCCGAGCGAAGCCAGGGCGTCGCGAGGCAGATTGAGCGCCCGGCCCAGCAACAGGCACAGCACCATCACGTTGACCGGATGCTGTGCGCTGCGTTCACCCACGCTTTCGGACAGCAGGCTGATGATGGATTCGCCGTCGACCATCAGGTCGTCGACGCAGCCGTTGACCATGTCGGCAGCTTCGTCGCGTGCCAGGATAGGGTTCTGCAGAACGTTGTCGGTCACCTTGCGCAAGCGCCGTGCCGACTCGGTGAAACGCCGTTCGCAGTAAACGAGGCTGCGGGCATGCTGTTCGTTGGCGCGGATACGGCGGGCCGCCGGGTCCAGGACTTCCACCACGGGCGCATCGGCTTCCTTGGCCTCGGGGCCAACGGAGCCATCGTCACCTTGGTCGGCGGTTGCCGTTTCCAGCTCGATATCGCTTTTTGCAGGAAACCAGCGGATGTTCTGCAGCCCCAGCGCCAGGATGGTCTGCATCTGTTCGTCGGTCGTGACCTTGAAGCTGCTCAAGGGGAACGGATGATCCATCCAACCCAGATCGAGTTGGATGAACATGCCCTTGCGCAGCATTCGGACGTCGATGACTTTGGATGGAGCCTCTTCCATGACCTGCTTTTGGCTTTGTGCCGGTGGAGGCATGTTACACAAAACCCATCAAGAAACAGTCAGTCACAGGCGCAGAAGCAACGGACATCTCAACTTCCGCGCGATTTCTCTGAAATTGGATGAAGTGGAAACGTTTTCATGCGTGTCACACAACGGGTTTTTACTAGGCGGCAGATGCCGGCAGCGGTCGGCGGCGACGGGCCCACACCAGAAAAGCGACGCCGCCCACCACCATCGGCAGGCATAACCACTGGCCCATGCTCATGCCCAGCGGCAGCAGGCCCAGGAAACTGTCGGGTTCACGGAAAAACTCGGCCGTGAAACGCAGGATCCCGTAACCCAGGAGGAACGCACCGGATACCTCGCCAAGCCGGCGTGGCTTGCGTGCGTACAGCCACAGCAACACGAACAGCAGCAGTCCTTCGAGCAGGAACTGGTAGACCTGCGAGGGATGGCGTGGAGCCATCGAGCCGCTTTGCGGGAACACCATGCCCCAGGGCAGCGACGGGTCGCAGAAACGTCCCCACAGTTCGCCGTTGATGAAGTTCCCGACCCGGCCGGCCGCGAGCCCGGTGGGCACGCAGGGCGCAACGAAATCGGCCACTTCCACCCACGAGCGATGGCGCGAACGTGCAAACCAGACCATCGACGCGATGACCCCCAGCAATCCGCCATGAAAGCTCATGCCGCCCTGCCACACGTAGAAGATCTCCAGCGGGTGTGTCAGATAGAAGCCGGGTTTGTAAAAAAGGCAGTAACCGAGCCGCCCGCCCAGCACCACACCCAGCACGCCCAGAAACAGCACGTCCTCGACGTCCTTGCGTGTCCAGGCGGTTCTTCCCGGTGCCATGAAATCGAACGACGACGAGGCATAGGGTTCGTGCCGCAAACGGCGGTTGCCCAAAAATAGGAAAAGCCCGAAGGCGGCAAGGTAGGTCAGGCCATACCAGTGGATGGCAAGCGGGCCGATGCTCAGCGCTACCGGGTCAATCGTGGGGTACATCAGCATGGGGCGGTATTGTGCCCGCCGGCCGATGACGATTCAGCGCACAGGCACCCGCTGACGCACGAAATCGACGAAGGCCGACAAGGCCGGATTGGCACCGTCGGCCGGCCACACCAGGCTGGTCTCGCAACTCGGCAAGGCCTTGCCGCCGGTTCTGCGCGGCACCCGGTAGACCACCCCCTCGCGACGGAACCGGGTGACGCTTTCGGGCACCCAGGCCACGCCGATGCCTGCCGACACCAGGTTCACGATGGTCTGCATCTGGATGGCTTCCTGCACCACCGGCGGCAGTCGCCCGGCCTGGTGGTAGAGGGCGAACACCGCGTCATGCACCGACGGCAGGATGCCGCGCGGAAACACCACCAGCGGCTGTTGCAGTACCGCGTCCCATGGCGGATGTAGCTCGCCCGCCAGGGCGTGGTCGGCCGGCAGGGCCAGCACCAGCGGCTCGGTGGCGACGCTCAGGTGGGCCAGCGCGGGGGGGGCCAGCCCGGGTGCATGCAGCATCAGGCCCGCATCAAGTTCGCCTTGCGCCAGCGCCAGCAACTGCACGTCGCCCGTGGCTTCGACCAGTTCGAGCGCCACCTGGGGCCGCAGCTCCCTGAAACGCCGCACCCATTGCGGCAGCAACTCGAAACCCACCGTCGAGACGAATCCCAGCCGCAGCCGGCCGACATGGCCGCCGGCCGCGGCCCTGGCCCTTTCGGGAAGCGACTGCGCCCGCGCCAGGAGTTCCCGCACTTCCGGCAGCAGTGCCTCGCCGGCCGGTGCCAGCGTCACCCGCCGGCTGGTGCGGTGGAATAGCGGAACCCCCAGCGCTCGCTCGAGCAACCCGATGGCCTGGGTCAGCGGCGGTTGGGTCATGTGGAGCCGCAAGGCGGCGCGGCCGAAGTGGAGCTCTTCGGCCACTGCGACGAACTGCCGCCACGAACGCAGCTCTATGGCTGCCGATGCCAGGGATTTCATACGCCAAGCATATCAATCGACACCATGAAACGGATTGGAATATATCAATCGGCTGGCGCATACTGCCCGGCAGTTTTCAGGCCCCACCGCCACCCATCAGCAGAAATCAAAGAGGCTCCACGATGACCGAAAAGACACTGCGCAGCGACAACATCACGCAAGGCAAGTCGCGCGCTCCCAACCGCTCCATGTTCTATGCCATGGGCTACCAGGAAAGCGATTTCAAGAAGCCCATGGTCGGCGTGGCAAACGGCCACAGCACCATCACGCCCTGCAATTCGGGCCTGCAGAAGCTGGCCGACGCAGCCATTGCCGGCATCGAGGAAGCCGGCGGCAACGCACAGGTCTTCGGCACGCCGACCATCTCGGACGGCATGGCGATGGGCACCGAAGGCATGAAGTACAGCCTGGTCAGCCGTGAAGTCATCAGCGACTGCATCGAGACCTGCGTGGGCGGACAGTGGATGGACGGGGTGCTGGTCGTCGGCGGTTGCGACAAGAACATGCCGGGCGGCCTGATGGGCATGCTGCGCGCCAACGTGCCGGCCATCTATGTATATGGCGGCACCATCCTGCCGGGCCGCTACAAGGGGCAGGACCTGAACATCGTCAGCGTTTTCGAGGCCGTCGGCCAGAACGCAGCCGGCAACCTGAGCGACGAAGACCTGCGCGAAATCGAGATGCGCGCCATTCCAGGCACCGGATCCTGTGGCGGCATGTACACCGCCAACACCATGTCGTCGTCCTTCGAGGCGCTGGGCATCTCGCTGCCCTACTCGTCGACCATGGCCAACCCGCACGATGAAAAAGCCAACTCGGCAAAAGAGTCGGCCCGGGTGCTCATCGAGGCCATCAAAAAGGACATCAAGCCGCGCGACATCGTCACCAAGAAAGCCATCGAGAACGCCGTTGCGGTGATCATGGCCACCGGTGGCTCCACCAACGCGGTGCTGCACTTCCTGGCCATCGCCCACACGGCCGGCGTCGAATGGACCATCGACGACTTCGAGCGCATGCGCAAGAAGGTGCCGGTCATCTGCGACCTGAAGCCTTCCGGTAAGTACCTGGCGGTCGACCTGCACAAGGCCGGCGGCATTCCGCAGGTGATGAAGATCCTGCTGAAGGCCGGCCTGCTGCACGGCGACTGCATCACCATCACCGGCCAGACCATCGCTGAAGTGCTGGCCGACGTGCCGGACGTGCCGCGCGCCGACCAGGACGTGATCCGCAACATCGACAACCCGATGTACGAGCAGGGCCACCTGGCCATCCTGAAGGGCAACCTCAGCCCCGAAGGCGCGGTCGCCAAGATCACCGGCCTGAAAAACCCGGTCATCACCGGCCCGGCCCGTGTGTTCGACGACGAACAGTCGGCGCTGGCCGCCATCCTGGCCGGCAAGATCGTCGCCGGCGACGTGATGGTGCTGCGTTACCTGGGCCCCAAGGGCGGACCCGGCATGCCCGAGATGCTGGCTCCCACCGGCGCGCTGATCGGCGCCGGCCTGGGCGAAAGTGTCGGCCTGATCACCGACGGCCGGTTCTCCGGCGGCACCTGGGGCATGGTGGTCGGCCACGTCGCACCGGAAGCGGCGGCGGGCGGCAACATCGCATTCGTCAACGAAGGCGACTCGATCACCATCGACGCGCTGACGCTGAAGCTCGAACTCAACGTGCCGGAAACCGAACTGGCCAAACGCCGTGAAGGCTGGACCCCGCCCGCCCCGCGCTACAACCGCGGCGTGCAGGCCAAGTTCGCATTCAATGCGGCGAGCGCCAGCAAGGGCGCGGTGCTGGACGACTACTGATCCCGGGCCGGCGCCTGGCTTCGAAGCCCATCCGACGATGGGCTTTTTTCATCGGCCGCGCATTCCTACAGACGGGGCCGCCGCGCGCCGACGGTTCGGCTGCGTCGGCGCGGGCACTATGCCGGGATGCCCCAAAGATCAACAAGCGCCCCGAACGACATCCACGACTGGCTGCGGCAGCACGATTGCCTCACCGTCAAATTGACGCAGCTGGTCGCCGCCGGGCTGGACCGGTTGCCGCTGCCGGGAGGCGGTCGTACGCTGGAGCGCTGGCAGGCACTGGCCGCAGTGGCAGCCCATGACCTGAGCCTGGTGAAGCTGTTCGAAGGACATACGGATGCACTGGCGATCCTGTCTGAACTGAAAAGCGCCCCTCCACCTCCGAAAAGCCTGTGGGGAACCTGGTGCGCCGAGCCGCCGGATGCGCGGCTCGAATTCACGCCGCGACCCGACGGTTCGCTCCGCATCAAGGGCACCAAGTCCTGGTGTTCGGGCGCGGCCACCGTCACCCATGCGGTCGTCAGTGGCTGGAACCCATCGGGCGAACCCTGCCTGGCTGCGGTGGCGATGAATCAGCCAGGCATATCGGTGACCGATGTCGGCTGGCAGGCGGTCGGCATGGCGGGTAGCGCCAGCGTCGACGTGAAGTTCGACGACGCGGTGGGCGTATCCGTCGGCCGGCCCGGCGACTACACCGCCCGCCCCGGTTTCTGGCAGGGCGGCATCGGCGTGGCGGCCTGCTGGTTCGGAGGCGCAACGGCGCTGGCCGACATGACCCGCGTCCTGTCGGCCGAGACCAAGGACCCCCACCGCCTGGCGCACCTCGGGGAAATCGACGTCGCCATGGCAGGGGCTGCCGCCTTGCTGAGGCAGGCGGCTGCGACCATCGATGCCGCCCCCGGCGCCGACACCGCCGCGCTGGCGCTGCGTACGCGCCTTGCGGTCGAGGCAGCGGCCGAGAAGGTGCTGCGACACGCCGCCCGCGCAGTGGGTGCCAGTCCGTTATGCCGCGATTCCCGATTTGCCCGGGTCGCGGCCGACCTTCCGGTCTACCTGCGGCAGAGCCATGCGGAACGAGATCTCGCGGCGCTGGGGAAACATGCCTTGTCTGGAGATTCGACATGGCACCTGTGAGTACGGCCGCCGAATCGCGCCATATCGGCGAGGGCGAGGGAACGCCGGAAACCGAATGGCTGGGCTGGCCCGCCATCGGCGCCCTGCCGCGCATATCGCTGGACGACCTGCTCCCCGCCGGTTCACGTGCCGTCGTGGTGGCGCCTCATCCGGATGACGAAGTGTTGTCGGTCGGCGGCCTGCTGGCCGAGCTGGCCGCGCGCCGGCACGCGGTGTCGATCGTCGCGGTCACCGACGGCGACGCGAGCCATCCGGGTTCAGGCCTCTGGTCCCCGGAGGCTCTGGCCGCCGTGCGGCGCGCCGAAACACTTGCGGCAGTGAACCGGCTCGGCTTCGGGCCGGATGTCATATGCCGCCTGGGTGTACCCGACGGCGGGGTGAGCGCGGCCACCGACCAACTGGCCAGTCGGCTCGCCATGCATATGACTGCCAACGACGTGGTGTTCAGCACCTGGCGGCTGGACGGCCACCCCGACCACGAGGCCACCGCCCTCGCCTGCGCCGCTGCCGTCGCCGAAGTCGGCGCACGGCTGGTCGAGGTGCCGGTCTGGGCATGGCACTGGGCCCGTCCGGACGACCGCCGCTGGCCGTGGGACCACGCCCGGCGGCTCGACCTGTCGCCCCAGGCACAGCGGAACAAAAGCCTGGCGGTGCAGGCGTTCCGCAGCCAGCTGGAGCCAGACCCCAGCACCGGCGCCGCACCCATCCTCCGCAACAGCACCGTGGCTCGTGCCGCGCGCCCTTTCGAGGTGATGTTCCTGTGACCGACAAACATGCCTATTTCAGCGAGCTCTACGGCACCAGCAGCGACCCTTATTCGGTACGCACGCGCTGGTACGAACAACGCAAACGTGCCCTTCTGATGGCCGCCCTGCCGCGGGCACGCTATCGGCGTGCCTATGAACCCGGCTGCGGCATCGGCGAACTCACCGTCGAACTGGCGGATCGGTGTGACGCGGTGCTGGCCGCAGACTTTTCCGAACAGGCGGTGCAGGTGGCCAGGCAACGCACCCGAGGCATGGCCCAGGTACAGGTCGAACGCCATGCGCTGCCAGCGGATTGGCCGCAGGAGGCGATGGCTTTCGATCTCATCGTGCTGAGTGAAGTGGCTTACTTCCTGGACGAGGACAGCGTGCGGCAGCTCGCACGGTGCTGCGAGCGATCGCTGGTGGCCGACGGCACGCTGGTGGCCTGCGACTGGCGGCCCGATTTCGACGAAAGGGCTTCAAGCACCCGCGCGGTTCATGAAGCGCTGGCCTCGATCGGCCTGCATCGGCTGGTGCTGCATGAAGAGTCGGACTTTCTGCTGCAGGTCTGGAGCGGCGACGAGCGGTCGGTCGCCCAGCGCGAGGGCATTCGCTGAAGCAGCGTCACATCGCCAAGGGTCGTGCACCGGTGGCGGCGGCTGCGGCGAGCCGCTGGGCCACAGCGTCCAGCAGGGCATCGGCAAACCCGCCGACCGCCCGTGCCTGGCATCGGGCGCTGGTCGTCACGCGCGGCCGGGCGCTCCATGCGATGCTGGCGCCGCAGGCCTGCAGCGCTCCGACGAAGGCGACATCTTCACTGCAAGCCAGTCTGGGAAATCCGCCGGCACGCAGATACGCATCGGCTGAAACCCCGAGGTTGGCCCCGTGGATGTGGCGATGACCGTCCCGATCGAAATAGGTTTCGCTGAAATGCAGGCGAATGAGGCCGGCGTTTTCTCCGTGGGGTGTCCAGTCGTCGACGGCCACCGTGCCGCAGACGACATCGGCATCGAGGTCGAGTTGCTCGGCCAGCCAGTCGCCCGACACACAGGTATCGGCGTCGGTGAAAGCCAGCCAGCGGGCACCCTGTGCCAACAGCCACTCCGCGCCGGTCGCACGGGCCACGCCCACATTGCGGGCATCCACGTGGAGAACTTCGACACCGTGCGCCTCCACGATGTACCTGGTGTCGTCGCAACAGCTGTCCAGCACCACGACCAGTAAGACGGGCTCACCCAGCAGACGAGGGTTTCGGGCTGCCTCCAGCGCAGCGGCGAGGCAATCCGCAATGGTGTGCTGTTCGTTGTGCGCGGGGATCACGATGCCGATCATGTTGGCTGCTCTTGTCAGGTGGCTGAGCCGACAAAATAGGACGGCCCCTTTTGCAGCGCCGTCGTCTACGGTAGCCACGCCATGTAGGCGTCGGCCTCAGAGCACCCTCAACGCCAGCGCTGCGCCAGCCGGCCACCGAACATCACCACACCGAGCGCGGCGAAAACACAGGCGCTGCCTGCCCACTGCCAGCCCGACACCGCCTCTCCCAGCAGGACCATGCCTGCCACCAATCCGATGACAGGCACACCCAGGCTGAACGGCGCCACCCGGTTGGCCGGATGACGGGTCAGCAACCAGGTCCACAGGCTGTAGGCGACAACGGTTGCGAACCATCCCAGGTAGGCCGCGCCGACCCATGCACCGATGCTGGCGTGGACCCAGTTCGACTGGCTCCCCGCAGGGTCGAAAAACCAGGACATGGCCAGGAAAGGGACGATGGGCACCAGCGCCATCCACACGATGAACTGCAGCGCGTCGAAACCCGGCTGAACCGCCTGCGCCCGGCGCGCCACGATATTGGAAGCCGCCCACATTGACGCCGCCATCAGGCTGAGCAAGAGGCTGAGCAGCGTGATGCCGCCGACCGCGACGGAAGCGACGAAATGCATGGCGAAGAAACACAGGCCGAGAGCCGTCAGGGCCAACGCGAACCGCAGCGGTCCGCTCAGGCGTTCACCGAGCAACATCACGCCCAGCAAGGTGGTGAAGAAAACCTGGGTCTGCATCAGCACCGAGGCCAGTGCGGCCGTCATGCCCAGACGAAGCGCGAGGAACAACAGGCCGAACTGCGCCAGCTGGGTCAGCCCTGCCGCAGCCACCCAGGTCCAGCGCAAGGCGGGCGGGCGAACCAGCAGGACCATCGGCAAGGCGGCGAACACATATCGCAAGGCGCCCAGCTGAAACGGCGTGAATTCGCGCAGCGAGAGTTTCATGCCCACGAAGTTGAAGCCCCAGATCACCACGACCGCCAAAGCGGCGAGCAGGTCGCGGGCCGTGAAGGCGAGAGGTCTGTTCATGCCGCGTGCCGATGCATGGCTACTTGCGCGGCCGACGGTTGCGCAGCATGTCGCGCTGGTCGTCGATGCGTTTCTTTTTACGGGCCTCGTCCCTCGCGGCGGCCTTGCGGGCGGTATAGCCCAGACGATCCGCAAGCGTCCACCAGACGGCCGCGAGCGCGAATGGCAGCAGCACGACCCACCAGCTCCAGCCGGCCACGGGTGCTACCTCGAAGAATTTCAGCGCCAGCAGCACGACACCGGCCAGGAAGAAAAGCATGGGACGCCCTCAATACAATGCCGCCACTTTAACGTGCGCCCCACGCACCCCTCCCCACGATGAAACGCACAGCCTTCTTATTGCCGTCCTTGCTGATGCTGGCCGCCAGCCTGCAAGCAACGCCTGCCGGTGCGGCGGATGCCGGTGCCGACCTGGCAAAGGCCAAGACCTGCATGGCCTGCCATAACGTAAGCCGCAAGGTGGTGGGCCCGGCTTTCCAGGATGTCGCAAAAAAGTACGCCGGCAATCCGGCGGCCGAAGCACTGCTGGCGACCAAGATCCGCAAGGGCGGGTCGGGCGTCTGGGGCCCGGTACCGATGCCGGCAAACCCCAGGGTCAGCGAGTCCGAAGCCCAGACGCTGGCCAGGTGGGTGCTGCAGCAGAGGTAGGAGGCACGGCGATTCGCCGCACCGGGACGGTCAGATCAGCGCACCGCCGACGGGGCCGCCCCGGCTCAGGCGGTCCTCGATCTGGCCGATGTAGGCAGCGGTGGTGTTGTCAGACTGCTCCAGCCGCTGCGCCAGCGTCTGCTCGAGCCGGTCGATGCGCGACAACACGCCGTCGCGGGCGACGCGGGCGTCCAGTGCATGCTGCTGCAACTGCGCGTCGACGCTGGTGCGCAACTCTGCCAGGCGCGATGCTTCCGCCTTGTCGGCCAAATCGCGCTGCAACTGCATTTCCTTGGTGTGGCGGCGGGTCTCGAGCAATACCGAGCCCTGCAGCGTGAGCACATAGGCCACGAAGAAGATGGCGAGCAACACTGTCAGGCCGAGCATGATCAGCCCGAGAGGAGCGGTCACGGAAGTGACACCCAGCGAGATCAGCGTGGGCGTGGCCAGCGTTGTCCAGTTGAGGGCCGCCAGCAGCACGATGAGCAATGCGATGACAAGCAGCGAGAGGGTTCGGGCCATGGGACGGTTCCTGCAAAGAATGGACAACAACCGTTTTTAACCGTAAAGCCAGGGCGCGGACGTAAGCCGGATTCCTCCGGCGTAGTCCGTTTCAATAGGCATCGCCCAGTTGCGCGAGGATCGCCGGGTTTTCGAGAGTCGACGTGTCCTGCGTGATCGCCTCGCCCTTGGCGATGCTGCGCAGCAGGCGCCGCATGATCTTGCCGCTGCGGGTCTTGGGCAGGTTCTCGCCGAAACGGATGTCCTTGGGTTTGGCGATCGGACCGATCTCCTTCGCCACCCATTCCCGAAGCTGCTTGGCAATGGCCCTGGCTTCGTCACCGGCCGGCAGCGGCCGCTTCAGCACCACAAAAGCACAGATGGCCTCGCCGGTCATGTCGTCGGGCCGGCCGACCACTGCGGCCTCGGCCACCAGGTCGGTCTTGCTGACCAGGGCCGACTCGATTTCCATCGTGCCCATGCGGTGGCCGGAAACGTTCAGCACATCGTCGATGCGTCCGGTGATCCGGAAGTAGCCGCGGTCGGCACTGCGCACCGCGCCGTCGCCGGCCAGGTAGACGCTGCCACCGAGTTCCGGCGGGAAATAGCTTTTCTTGAACCGCTCCGGATCGTTCCAGATATTGCGGATCATCGAAGGCCACGGCCGGCGTATGACCAGCATGCCGCCGGCGCCGTTGGGCATTTCATTGCCGGTTTCGTCCACGATCACCGCGTCGATACCCGGCAGCGGCAGCGTGCATGAACCGGGCACCAGCGGCGTCGCGCCCGGCAGCGGCGTGATGACGTGGCCGCCGGTTTCTGTCTGCCAGAAGGTGTCGACGATGGGGCAACGCTCGCCGCCGATATGCCGATGGAACCACATCCAGGCTTCCGGGTTGATCGGCTCGCCGACCGATCCGAGCAGCCGCAGCGAGCTCAGGTCATATCGGTCGGGATGGACTTTTTCATCCGCCTCGGCCGCCTTGATCAGTGACCGGATCGCGGTCGGCGCGGTGTAGAAGATGCTGACCTTGTGCTGCTGGATCATCTTCCAGAAGCGGCCGGCATCCGGAAAGGTCGGGATGCCCTCGAACACCACCTGCGTGGCGCCGGCTGCCAGCGGGCCGTACGCCACATAGCTGTGGCCGGTGATCCAGCCGATGTCGGCGGTGCACCAGAAGACGTCGTCGGCGCGCAGGTCGAACGTCCAGTCCATCGTCAGCCTGGCCCACAGCAGGTATCCGCCGGTGGCATGCTGCACTCCCTTGGGTTTGCCGGTGGAGCCCGAGGTGTACAGGATGAACAGCGGATGTTCGGCGCCGACAGGCACCGGCGGGCATTCGTCGGCCACGCCCTGCAGCGCTTCGGTGAAGGTCTTGTCGCGGCCCTGCGTCCGCGGCCAGGCGCTGGCGGTACGTTCGTACACCAGCACCGTGCCGACAGCCTCGCAGCCGCCCAGGTTCAGGGCCTCGTCGACGATGGCCTTCAGCGGAAGCTCCTTGCCCCCCCGCATCTGGAAGTTGGCAGTGACGACCACGGTCGCACCGACATCGACGATGCGTTCCTGGAGGGCCTTGGCCGAGAAGCCGCCGAACACCACGCTGTGTGTTGCACCCAGCCGGGCGCAGGCCTGCATGGCCACGACACCTTCGATGCCCATCGGCATGTAGATGACGACACGGTCGCCCTTCTTCACGCCCTGCGCCTTGAGTGCGTTGGCGAAACGGCTGACGCGGGTCAGCAGGTCCCGGTAGGTGAGGCGTGTGACGCTGCCGTCATCGGCTTCGAAAACGATGGCGGTCTTGTGCTCGACCGGCGTGCCCATGTGGCGGTCCAGGCAGTTGGCCGAAGCATTGAGTTCGCCGTCGGCGAACCATTCGAAGAACGGCGCCTTCGATTCGTCGAGCGTGCGGGTGAAGGGCCGGGTCCATTGAAGGTTCTCGGTCGCCAGGCGGGTCCAGAAACCGTCGGGGTCGCTGCGGGCTTCGTCTACCAGTGCCTGGTAGGCCGGCATGCCGGAGATGCGTGCGCCCTGCACGGCGTCGGGCGGTGGCGGGAAGACCCGGTTTTCAACCAGTACGGATTCGATGGCGGAAGGAACGGCGCTCATTTTCTAGTCTCCTGAACATTGCATTTCGCGGGCGACTGTGACCAGCGCCACTTACGCGTCACTGACCATTTGTGCCCGATCGGCAAAGGTCATTCTTGCAGAGCCGCCCGGGGGCCGCCGCCTAAAATCGAAAGCCCCCCAACGACGTCGCGACAACAGAGTTAACCCCATGACCGAGCCGGTGAAGAAAAAAACGAATCCCTTGCGCCCCCTGCCCGCGCTGATATTTGCGAGCCGCTGGCTGCAGGTTCCGTTGTACCTGGGACTGATCGTGGCGCAGATGGTGTACGTGGTGCATTTCCTGGTCGAACTGACCCACCTGGTCGAGGCCGCGTTCGGCAACCAGACCGCCCTGCAGGCGCTGGTCGGCAGCATCGGCTACAAGGTCGACACGCCGCCCACGTCCCTCAATGAAACGGTGATCATGCTGGTGGTGCTGGCGCTGATCGACGTGGTGATGATCAGCAACCTGCTCATCATGGTGATCGTCGGCGGCTACGAGACCTTCGTGAGCCGGCTGGGCCTGGAAGGCCACAACGACCAGCCCGAATGGCTGAGCCACGTGAACGCTTCGGTGCTGAAGGTGAAGCTGGCGATGTCGATCATCGGCATCAGTTCCATCCATCTGCTGAAGACCTTCATCAACGCCGACAACTACACCGACAAGGTGCTGCTGGCGCAAACCGGAATCCACATCGCGTTTCTGTTGTCGGCAATGGCGATCGCATATACAGACAAGCTGATGTACAGCCACGCTCCCGAAAAGCACTGAGCCCCGGCGGGGCCCCGTGCATTCAGGGTGTTGGCAGGCTGAATCGACCCGTATCAGCGACCGACCATGTCGGCGGCCACCACCCACTGGTCGAACTGTTCGCCGGTCACATGGCCCGACGCCACCGCCGCCTCGCGCAGGCTGCTGCCTTCCTTGTGCGCCTTCTTGGCGATGTAGGCCGCCTTGTCGTAGCCGATGTGGGTGTTGAGCGCGGTCACCAGCATCAAGGAACGCGACACCAGTTCGGCGATGCGGTCGCGGTTGGGCTCGATGCCCACTGCGCAGTGGTCATTGAAGCTCACCATGCCGTCGGCCAGCAGGCGCACGCTCTGCAGGAAGTTGTGGGCCACCATCGGGCGGAACACGTTCAGTTCGAAGTTGCCTGAAGCACCGCCGAAGTTGATGGCGACATCGTTGCCGAAAACCTGCGCCGCCAGCATCGTCACCGCTTCGCTCTGCGTCGGGTTGACCTTGCCCGGCATGATCGACGAGCCCGGCTCGTTCTCCGGAATGCTCAGTTCGCCGATGCCGCTGCGCGGGCCGCTCGACAGCCACCGCACGTCGTTGGCGATCTTCATCATGCTGGCGGCCAGGGTCTTGAGCGCGCCGTGGGCGAACACCAGGCCGTCCACCGAAGCCAGCGCCTCGAACTTGCTGGGAGCCGTCACGAAAGGCAGACCCGTCAGGCGGGCCAGTTCGGCGGCCACTTGCTCGGCGTATCCCTTGGGAGCGTTCAGGCCGGTGCCGACCGCGGTGCCGCCCAGGGCCAGTTCGCACAGGTGCGGCAAGGTGTCGCGCACATGCTTTTCGCCATGTGCGAGTTGCGCCACCCAGCCGGAGATCTCCTGGCCCAGCGTCAGAGGCGTCGCGTCCTGAAGATGGGTGCGTCCGATCTTCACGATATCGTCGAATTCCTTCGACTTCTGCTCCAGCGTGGCCCGCAGCCTGGCGATGGCCGGCAGCAGCTTGTGGGTCAGTGCCTCGACGGCGGCAACATGCATGGCGGTGGGGAAGACGTCGTTGCTCGACTGGCTGCGGTTGACGTCGTCGTTGGGGTGCACCGAACGCGATTCGCCACGCTGTCCGCCCAGCAGTTCGCTGGCGCGGTTCGCCAGCACCTCGTTGACGTTCATGTTGGTCTGAGTGCCCGAGCCGGTCTGCCACACCACCAGCGGAAACTCGCCCGGATGCTTGCCGGCGATGACTTCGTCGGCGGCGGCGGCGATGGCTTCGGTCTTTTTCTGGTCCTGCAGGCCCAACGCATGGTTGACCACGGCGGATGCGCGCTTGACCTGCGCCAGCGCCTTGATGATCTCGACCGGCTGCCGTTCGCCGGAGATGTCGAAGTTCTGCAGCGAACGCTGTGTCTGGGCGCCCCAGAGTTTGTCTGCCGGCACGTTGATGGGGCCGAAGGTGTCTTTTTCAGTACGGAATTCCACAGGGTTCAGGCCTTTTGTTGGAACGTTCAAGGAAGCCTTGCACTGGCGGCGGCTGGTACGCGGCGGAGAAAAAAATTCAGCGGCGAGCTTAATACCGGTGTGAAGTCGTGGCCCGCGCAGGGATGAAAACCGTCCAGTCGGCTCAGGCGGCGCGGCCTTCGTCTTCGTCGTGGGGCATGCTGTCCAGGAACTCGACGCCGCGCGTGGCGACCGGTTTGCCCAGGCTGCGGTTGAGGTCGTTGGCGGTTGCGGCCAGCAGTTCGGCCATTCGATAGATGGTGTCCACCCGGCGGCGGCGATCCAGAGGCTGGTTCAGACGCAACATCAGGCGGGTAATTGAGCGAGAGCGGCGGTTGCCCAGCCCGAACTGCTGGTCGAAGGCTGCCTTGGCTTCGAAAGCCACCTGCATCACAGCGGAGGCCTGGCCGTCCGAACGCATCGACACAGCGAGCTGGGAAAGTAATTGGTCGAATGCGTTCATGGCTCGCGGATACATGGTGACACAGTAAGCGCACAACGTAAACAAATGCGGGCGCGGCCGCCTATTTTCACCGACCACCAGGCGGAACCCGCGAAGCGCTTTCCACTAGACCCGCGTGTCCACGGGCAGTGCGGCCTGCACTGCCAGCATTTCTGCTTCGGTCGGAAACACAAGCCAGAGGTGAAACGAGTACTGCACATGTTCATGGGCATCGCCTGCCCGCAGGCCGCCCTCGGGGTGAATGCCATAGGGCACACGTCGCGCGTCTTCGCGAAAGATCGAGTAATACCAGCCATCGCCGTTCGGGCCGGTCTTGTTGGTGTTGGGTCCGCAGACACGTTCGACCGCGTCCAGTGCCTCCTGCACAGCCGCCATGGCTCGGCCATCGGTATCGGCCCGCAGGCGCGGATCCCACAGCCGGCCCAGAAGCGCCCTGCCATCCTTCACCCGCCAGTCCCAACGAATCTTCGCTTGCGACATCGTCGCTCCTTCAGAAATCAAAAGTCGGCAAGCATAGGGGAAGCGGTCAGGCGCCCGCCCTGGCCTCGTGGGGGATAATTCCGGCGCGTTTCCCCACACAAAAGACCACGATGACCACGCCCCAAACCGATCATCTGCAGGAAGGCTGATTGGGCCGTCGAAGGTGCTCTGCGGTACATCCGCATTCGGATGACTCGCTGCCCGCAAAGCCTGTGCAGCTGAGCAGTGCTAGCCGGCAAGCCCTGGGGCAAGAATATTGGAAGCGGTCGTGCAGCGGTCGGCGTGGCATCTGACAAACGGGCCTCGAAGCACCAACTTGTCGCAGTGTTGCAGTGCTTGGGTGGCGTCTTTTTCGCGGCCTCCCCGTGTCGGTCTCCGGGCATGGAGCCGTTTAAATAGAGGAGCAAACGGCACCGCATGTATACCGGCACGCCATGGATAATCCTCGCGCGCGCATGCGCATTTATCCGGCACCTTTCACGTAAACCCGCATGTATCAGATCGACGGAGCAGATGCCTACGCCAACTTGGCTGCCGGCATCAAAAAAAGAACCTATCGGTTTCCCACGAAAAGTGAACCGGCCGGTCGTTCAGGCCGTCTGCTGCCTGGGATCGAGCCGGGCTTCCAGCTCGTGCGGGGCGAAAAGGTGTTCACCATCGGCTCGTGTTTCGCCCGCGAGATCGAGCAACGCCTGTTGCGCGCCGGCTTTGACGTCCCGGTGACTGGATTTAGAACACCGTCCGACGAGTTTCCGCATCCAGGCCCCCATTTGCTGAATGAATACAACTCCGGAACCATTTTGCAGAGAATCGAAAGCGCTTATGGCAGTTTTATTCCGACAAATGAAATGGGTTTGGAAGAGGTCGATGGCAGATACCTCGATTTATTCCTGCACATTCACCAAAAACCGGTGACACTTGAACGGTTGATCGAAAGGCGAGCCGAGATCAACCAGCTTTATAAAACGCTGCATGATTCCAGCGTGCTGGTTCTAACCCTGGGACTTGTGGAAACCTGGTACGACAAACTTCACGACTGTTATCTCAACAAGGCTCCGTCGAAGCATTCGATCGCCGCGCAGCCCGGTCGTTTCTTCTTTCGCCGCATGGACGTGGAAGATGTGCTGGACAGAATGGCCCGCTGCATCCGCCTGGTCAACGAGAATGGCCCCAAGAAAATTCTGCTGACGGTTAGCCCTGTCCCGATCGAAGCGACGTTCACGCGATCCAATGCGGTACTGGCCAATGCCTATTCCAAATCGGTTCTGCGTGTTGCCGCGCAGGTGCTTACCGAAATTTTCGACAATGTCCAGTATTTTCCGAGCTTTGAAATCGCTACATCCGGCGGCGTCGATTCCTTTCTTGCGGACAACGTGCACGTTACGCCAGAAACGGTGGACGCCATCATGAAATATCTATTCGATCATTTCATCGAATCGAAGGAGGCCAAGCCGGCCTCGGAATATCTTGCGGAATTCAATTACATCGATAGTGAAGCCGCCAGCCGCATTGACGGACGGCCGAACCTGATCTGATGGACCCAGACGTAGATCTGGTCCGACTCCAAGCAGCCGCACATCCTGGTAACGGATAATTCGCGGGCTTGGCCGCAGAGCCATTCGACTCCCACGAACCTCCACCCACGATGACCACGCCCCAAACCATCATCCGTCAGGAAGACCTGATCGAGTCCGTCGCCGCCGCGCTGCAGTACATCAGCTACTACCACCCGGCCGACTTCATCGCCCACCTGGCCCGCGCCTACCAACGTGAACAGAGCCCGGCTGCCAAGGACGCAATTGCGCAGATCCTGACCAACAGCAAGATGAGCGCCACCGGCCAGCGCCCCATCTGCCAGGACACCGGCATCGTCAACGTGTTCGTCAAGATCGGCATGGACGTGCGCCTGGAAGGCTTCACCGCCGGTTTCGAGGACGCCATCAACGAAGGCGTGCGCCGCGGCTACAACAATCCCGACAACATGCTGCGCGCCTCGGTCGTGGCCGACCCGCAGTTCGCCCGCAAGAACACCGGCGACAACACACCGGCGGTGATCTTCACGCAGATCGTGCCGGGCGACAAACTCGACATCACCGTGGCGGCCAAGGGCGGCGGCAGCGAGAACAAAAGCAAGATGGTCATGCTCAACCCGAGCGACTCGCTGGTCGACTGGGTGCTGAAGACTGTGCCGACCATGGGCGCCGGCTGGTGCCCGCCGGGCATGCTGGGCATCGGCATCGGCGGAACTGCCGAAAAGGCCGTGTTGTCCGCCAAGGAAAGCCTGATGGACGACATCGACATGTACGAACTGCAGGAAAAGGCCGGCAAGGGCGAAAAGCTCAGCCAGGTCGAGGAACTGCGCCTCGAACTGTTCGACAAGGTCAACGCCCTGGGCATCGGTGCCCAGGGCCTGGGCGGCCTGACGACGGTGCTGGACATCAAGATCAAGATGTACCCCACGCATGCTGCCAGCAAGCCGGTCGCCATGATTCCCAATTGCGCCGCCACCCGCCACGCGCATTTCGTGATGGACGGCTCAGGCCCGGCCTTCCTGGAAGCGCCATCGCTCGACCTGTGGCCCAAGATCGACTGGGCACCCGACTACAACAAGAGCCGCCGCGTCGACCTGAACGCCCTCACCAAGGAAGAAGTCGCCAGCTGGAAACCGGGTGACACGCTGCTGCTCAACGGCAAGATGCTGACCGGCCGAGACGCCGCGCACAAACGCATCCAGGAAATGCTGGCCAGGGGCGAAAAGCTGCCGGTCGACTTCACCAACCGGGTCATCTACTACGTCGGCCCGGTCGACCCGGTGCGCGAAGAAGCAGTGGGCCCCGCCGGCCCCACCACCGCCACCCGCATGGACAAGTTCACCGACATGATGCTGGAGCAGACCGGCCTGATCGCCATGGTCGGCAAGGCCGAACGGGGCCCCGTTGCCATCGAATCCATCAAGCAGCACAAGAGCGCCTACCTGATGGCCGTCGGCGGCGCTGCCTACCTGGTCAGCAAGGCCATCAAGAAGGCAGAAGTGGTCGGGTTCCACGACCTCGGCATGGAAGCCATCTACGAGTTCGACGTGGTCGACATGCCCGTGACCGTGGCAGTCGATTCCGGCGGCACCAGCGCTCACGTCACCGGACCGGCCGAATGGCAGAAGCGCATCGCGACCGGTGAATTCAAGGGCATCGAGGTTGCGTCGGCCTGACATGGAATGGCCGCCACTTTCTGCCGGTGCGCCTATCGGCGTGTTCGACAGCGGAATCGGCGGCCTGAGCGTCCTTCGAGCACTCCGGTCGGTTTTGCCGGAAGAGCGTTTTGTCTACCTGGCCGACAGCGGCCATGCACCCTACGGCGAACGCGGCGAGGCCCATGCGGTCGCCCGCGCATTCGCCGTGACGGAAGAACTGCGCCGCAGGTACGCCATCAAGGCGCTGGTCATCGCCTGCAACACGGCTACCACCGCAGCGATCGACCTGCTACGCACGGAACATCCCGACCTGCCGCTGGTGGGGGTCGAGCCGGCGGTGAAGCCCGCACTGGCCAGCAGCCGTAGCGGCAAGGTCGGTGTGATCGGTACCCGCGGAACGCTGGCCAGCGGGCGTTTTGCAAGGCTGATCGAATCGTGGTCGTCGGAAGGTGAGATCGTTTCGCAGCCATGCGACGGTCTGGCCACCGCCATCGAGGACGAGATTTCGGCACCGGGCTTCAAATCCGGCGCGGCGACCGATGCGTTATGCGAACAATACATTCGCGGCATGGGCGATTTCGGCGACGGCGCCGATCAAATCGACACCCTGGTGCTGGGCTGCACCCACTACGTTTTTGCCGAACCGTCCATCAAGCGAGCGCTGCGCGGAGCCAAGGTCCGGTTGATCGAAACCGGCGATGCAGTGGCACGCCAGACCCGTCGTCTGCTCGAGCAGCGCGGACTGCTGGGAAAAGGCGGGCAAGCGCGGGTGGACCTGCAGACCACGGGCGATGCAAGCCTGCTCGAAGCCGCTGCAGAGCGCTGGCTGGGCATCCGCAACCCCTCATGAAAAACGCGCCGACAAGGCGCGTTTCTATTTCAGTCGGGAAAGCGGGGAGGCTCAGTGCAGATGCCGCGGGCGGCGACCTCCGCCATGGCCACCTGCAGGACCGCTGCCACCCGTACCGCGCGGCGGTTTACCGATTTCGAGCGAGTTGACCAGCGCCTCGAAACGTTCGCTGAACAGCTTGTCGATCTCTGAAACCACACCTCCGAGTTCGGCGCCATCGAAATGGCGCTCCATCATGTTCACCACGTCTTCAACCAACAGGTCACGCTGCACCTGCATGATGGCGGCCGGTGTCGGGCCGACGAACAGCATGACGAAATCGTCACGCGCCTCGGCGTTTTCAGGCTCTTCCTCGTCGTCGAAATCAGCGTCGTAAAAGCTCACCTCGATCGCCGCACCCTGGCCGGACAGTTCATTGAGGCTCATGCACATCTCGTCGAGGTTCTGGCGAAAATCCTCGTCGCCGTTCACCGTCCAGCAAATGTGCAACACGTGGTCCTTGGCGTCGAACTCGATGCCGGGCTCGTCTTCGTAAGCGCTGGCCGCGCCATCGGCCAACGAACGGGCGCCTGCGTACTTCCACAATGGCTTGAGCGCTTCTTGCAATTGCTCGAACGTGACATCGGCACGCAACACCACGTCGCCGTGGACGTGGATTTCAAAAGGAGCGTTGTAGCTGGACATGAATGTTTCTTGGCTGGGGCCCCGCTCCGACCTCGGCGGGTCGATCATGGCAGCGCGACCGGAAATGAAATGAATGGACTGTCAGCTAGATCGCCGCGCAATTATTTTCGCACGGCGCCGGCTCGGTATAAAGCGGCGGCGGTGTCAGAGAGGACACGATCCGGACAAAAAATGGACGAAAAAAAGGGAAGCCGATCGGCTTCCCTTTTTCGAATGTGGAGCGGGAGAAGAGTCTCGAACTCTCGACCTCAACCTTGGCAAGGTTGCGCTCTACCAACTGAGCTACTCCCGCATTTTTCGGCATTGCTGCCTACCTGCTGTTTGCATGACCATCAGTTTTCACGTGTTGTCATCAGCAGAGCCTCGAATTCTATACCAAGAAATGTCGAGGCCGCAACACATGCCGAAAATTTTTCCCGCGGCCAAACGCGAAGCCATGAACAAGTGAGCCAGCAGCCTTGGGACAGAAGAACGCGACCTGGCGCTTGGCGCTTTCGGTCCATTGATGAAAACACTGGCCGATCAATCAAATTGTGTCAGCGGACATCCCTGCAAACTTCTTGCGTTGCCATCAGCGACAGCTACATGCCTCGGTCAGTTCATGCCGGGCACAGCCTTCTGGACATACTTCAGCAATCTGGTCGGCATCGTCCAATTACATCTACCTGGCGTCTTCGAAAAGAATCCGGCCGTTTCGATCGTCAAGGATCTTTTTGGACCGTGCCGTATGAACTGGAATGCTGCTACGTAGTGTTCTCTGCCCTGTTCTAGATCAAGCTGGTCGAACGCCCTCACCTGCTTCGCACTTTTTGTATTTGGGTTCGCAGTTTAAGAACTCTCAGTGGGGCCGCAGGGTGCCCCGCCTGAAACGCGGAGGCGCACGGCGCCAGCGGACATGCGGAAGGATATGTTTCACGAGCACGTTTACTGCTCGATGCAATGAGGGCCCGCGGCTTGAAACAACCTGCACGGCGTTTTAAGAGCATTGAGATGATTCGCGCACGAAGCTTTTGCGAAACAGCCTGAAGCGCCCAGCCTTTGCGGCGTGATCGTCGCGCCGCTTTGACGCGACTTTCATGAACTTTCGGCTGCATAACGCTGCCGGAGTTGGTCACGCAAAAAGCTTAACGGCATGCGTCGACCATGTGGTCATGCAAGCACATTTGTTCGAACGCTGCTCAAGCCGATGCTGCTGGCAATGCGGAGGAGGGATTTCCTTGTAAAGCCGGCACACGCCGGCGCGCTTCCACAAAATGAGCGTTCATCTTCACTCGCTTTCGACTCATGAATCTCCGTCCACTCGGCCGCTCCGCCCTGCAGATTTCCCCCATTGCTTTCGGCACCAACATCTTTGGGTGGACCGTCGATGAGGCTACATCCCACAGCCTGCTCGATGCCTGGGTCGATGCCGGCATGAACTTCATCGACACAGCCGACATGTACTCGACATGGGTGCCCGGCCACGTGGGTGGCGAATCCGAAACGGTGATCGGTCGCTGGTTCGCAAAAGGTGGACGGCGCGACAAGGTCGTCCTGGCGACCAAGGTTGGCAAGCCGATGGGCGAGGGCAAGGTGGGTCTGAATCCCCGATACATCCGCGAGGCCGTGGAAGCATCGCTCAAGCGGCTCCAGACCGACCGCATCGACTTGTACCAATCGCATGACGACGACAAGGATGTGCCGCTGGCGGACGTCATGGGAGCTTTCGACGACCTGGTCAAGGCCGGCAAGGTCCGTGCAGTCGGAGCATCGAATTTCGAGGCTGCGCGCTTCGCGGAAGCCCTGGACACCAGCGAAAAGTTGGGCATCACGCGCTACGAAAGTCTCCAGCCGCTCTACAACCTGCATGACCGGGCCGCTTACGAAGACAACCTGCAAGCCGTGTGCGTCGAGCGTGGTGTCGGTGTCATCAACTTCTGGTCCTTGGGTGCTGGATTCCTCACTGGCAAATACCGCACTGCCGCCGATGCAAGTAAAAGTCCTCGCGGTGCTGGCGTCGTGCAAAAGTATCTGGATGCGCGCGGGCTGAAGATCCTGGCCGCCCTGGACGCCGTGTCTGCGCGCGTCGGTGCCACGCAAGGGCAGGTCGCGCTTGCCTGGCAGATCGCCCAGCCAGGCATTGCAGCACCCATCGCCAGCGCAACCAGCATTGACCAATTGAATGAACTGGTTGCCGCCGCGACGCTGAAGCTGGACGAAGCGTCGCTGCGTGAACTGACCACGGCCTCTGCGTACTGACCAAGGCAACGGGCTTTGAGAAAGTTGGAGCCCTGGCCTGAAGTGCGGCAATCAGACCGCGCAACGGCCCAAAGATGGCGGAGACAATTTTTCAATAGATTGCCATAAGGCCTCGATGCGCCCTTCCGCGACTCCCTCTCCATTGCCAACTCATATGCCCATGGGTGAACAGGTGGCTGCAGGTCACCAGATCACCAGTCGGACCGTAGCCTTGCTGGCCTTTGCCTGCGGCGCCACGACTGCCAACGTCTACTACGCGCAGGTGATCGTGGCGCCCATAGCAGAAACGCTGCAGATCTCGCCCCACTACGCCGGGCTGATCGTCATGGCGACGCAATTGGGATATGGGCTGGGCCTGTTTTTCCTGGTCTGCCTGGCCGACATCTTCGAGAATCGGCGATTGGTGCTCGCCACGACGGCCGGCACGGTTCTGGCGTTGGTCCTGCTAGCCATCAGCCGTTCGGCGTTGGTGTTTTTTGTGGCGTCATTGCTTCTGGGATTCCTGGCCGTCGGCAGTCAGATCCTGCTGCCGCTGGCGGTGCGCATGACGCCCGAAAGCTCGCGTGGCAAGGTGATCGGAATCGTCATGGCCGGGCTCGTGACGGGCATCATGTTGGCACGGCCGGTTTCCAGCGCCCTCACGGCGTTTTTCGGCTGGCGCTCGGTTTTCGCCGTGTCCGCGGCGCTCATGGCGGGCGTCTGGATTCTGCTGGCGACAGCCTTGCCCGCATGGTGTGCCAGTCACCCCAAGACATATGCCGACGCGCTCAAGTCGGTTTTGCACTGGCTGACCAAATCCCGTCCACTGCAGCGGCGGGCCGTCTACCAAGGCTCCCTGTTCGCGGTCTTCAACATGTTCTGGACGGCCATCCCATGGATGCTTAAGGACAGGTTCGACATCGGAAATGTGGGCCTGGCGGTGTTTGCTTTCGCAGGCGCTGCGGGTGTCTTTTCCGCACCGGTTGCGGGCATGGCCGCCGATCGCGGGCACATGAAAATTGGAACGCTGATGGCTTTGTCGTCGGCCGCCGTCTGTATGTTGTTGAGCGGAATCGGCGGATCGCTAGGGTTTATCTTTCTTGTAGCGATTGCCGCTGTTCTTTTGGATGCAGCCACGCAGGCAAACCATGTCATCGGTCAAAGGGTTGTGCAGGGCTTGGACGCACACGCACGGGGCAGCTTGAACGCGGCCTACATGACGGTGATATTCGTCTGTGGCGCCATCGGATCGTCGCTGGCTTCCGTCACGTACTTCAACGGTGGGTGGTGGCTCACCGTGGGGGTCGGGGTCGTAGTGCTGGGATGCGCCCTGGCGATAGCCAATACAGAACGGTGAAGCCGCTCTGTGATTCCGAACGGAACACCGCTGCGACTTCGGGCTTTACTTTTCCGCCGTGCTGCTGCGACACCCGATCCGGAGCGTTTGGGAATGCCGAGCCCGGATACGTCGATTCGAGACCCTGCGCTCTGGTGTCGTTAGCTGCGGAGATGGGTGAGATGGGCCACCGCGTTGCGCAGCCAGTGGGCCGAATGATCGTGCATCAGGTGCAGATGCCGTCACAGTTCGCGGTAAAGCCGCTCGTCGTGCGGCGAGCCCAGCATTGCGTCGAACCGCTGATGAAAACCACGTGTCGCCGGACTTGCGACATGGTTCTCGTGTGTTGCCAGATTCGCCCACCTCTCAACCAGGGTGAAGTGATTTCCATTGGTCTGCCTCAACAGCTCGACCTCCAGATTGCCTGGCTCTTTACGTGTTGTTCCCGCATAACCCTTGAGCAAGGCCAGCGCCTCTGCGACCCTCGGAGGCGCGACGTCCACGTGCGTCACGACCACCACGGGTGCTGCATCTACGGCACGGGCGACCGTGCTGCACGCGGTCAACCCGATAACGATCAGGAACGCGGACGCTACCCGAAGAAGATTGCGTTGCATGGATGTCTTACTCGACCCGGCCATGTATTCGCCGGTCGTAGGGGTTGGAGAGCCATGGGGAAAGATCACGGTCCAGTTGCTTTATCGAGGGAGCCGCACGGTGTTGCTCCAGCGATTGCAGGTCAGACCATTGCTCAAGCACGACGAAGCGACCGGGCCGGACCGTTTCCTGCAAGATCTCGGCAGCCCCGGCTCCGCCTTCATGCGAGATTGCTTCCACATACCGCCGCAGGGCTTCGACGGGTGTCGTAGAGCTGGCCTGCAGTGGCGTGGCAAGCGTTTCGAAATACGTGACTACGTGCTCTGCCCCGGGCTCCTGCGAAAACGCAGGTAAGGCAAGAGCAAGCAGAAACACCGCACCGGCGTGTCCAGCGAATCGACATTTCATGCAAGCCCTATGACCGGCCTGGCAATGCCATGGCCTCTATCAATGCGCGGTTGAATTTTTCCGGCTCCTGCAATTGCGGTGCGTGGCCAAGACCGGGGAACTCGATGAGGCGTCCCTGCGGAATGGTCTTCACCACGGTCTTGCCCAGCTGGTCGTAGTGCCCAATGCGCGCCTTGACTTCAGGTGGTGCGACGTCGCTGCCGATGGCGGTAGTGTCCGACGTGCCGATCATCAGCACCGTGGGCATCTTCAGCAGCGGGAATTCGTAGACCACCGGCTGCGTCATGATCATGTCGTAGATGAGAGCCGAATTCCATGCCACCCGCTGGTGGCCCGGACCGGCGTTTAGGCCGGCGAGCATGTTCACCCACTGGTCGTACTCTGGCTTCCACTGGTTCACGTAGTAGGTCGACAGCTCGTACTTGTGAACGCTGTCCGCGGACAGCTTCAGTTCGCGGGCATACCATTCATCGACACTGCGGTCGGGCACACCCATGGTCTTCCAGTCCTCCAGTCCGATCGGGTTGACCAACACCAATTGCTCGACCGCCTGCGGAAACATCAGGGCTTCGCGCGTGGCGATCATGCCTCCGGTGGAATGCGCGATGAGAGTGGCCCGCGGCACGTCCAGTTGTTTCAGCAAGGCTTGCGTGTTCGATGCCAGTTGCTGGAACGAATACTGGTAACGCGCAGGTTTTGTCGAAGCGCAGAACCCGATCTGGTCGGGCACGACGACGCGATAACCGGCCGCCGACAACGCGCGGATGGAGCCATCCCAGGTCGCGCCGCAGAAGTTCTTGCCGTGCATCAGCACTGCCGTCCGCCCGTTGGCAGCGCCTTCGGGAGGCACGTCCATATACGCCATCTGCATCTTTTCACCCTGTGAGGTGAAGGCGAAATGATGCAGCGGAAACGGGTATTCAAAGCCTTGCAGCTCCTCTCCGTAAACCGGGCTGGCAGACGCTGCGAATGAAGAGGTCGAGGCGGCGGCGAGAGCGCCAACTGCCATGAAATGGGCGCAAGTCTTGGAGAGAGACACGGGTGACCTGATGAAAGCTGTTCAGCGAGGTTTGTTCTTGAATGAAAACCTTGGTTCCATCCGCAGTACGGGTTTACCCGACGACGACATTCCATCCGGGCTCAGAAATCCAGCTGATCGCCCGGCTTGGGCACCAAGACCTTGATTCGGCCGTCACCCATGGCATCGATGAACTGCTGTGGCGTTCCCTTGGCCAGCGGATTTGCGCCGTAGTGCATTGGGATCACGATTTTCGGCTTGATCAGTTCCTTGACGGCCCAGGCTGCGTCCTGCGGATCCATCGTGAAGTTGCCGCCGATGGGCACCAAGGCAAGATCCGGGTGGTAGCGCTCGCCGATGTACCTCATATCGCCGAAGACGCCGGTGTCGCCCGCGAAATAGATTCTGAAGCCGTTCTCCAGCTCGATGATCCAGCCGACGGGCTCGCCGCCTTCGTGCACCTCGTCCTTGTCGGTGCCCGGATTGCGCCAGACGTAGATCGACGAATGTTCGGCGTGCACCGCTGACACCTTCACGCCGGGCACCGGTTCAACCGTGCCACCCTTGTTCATGCGGGGCAGCAGTTCTGGCGGCAGCACGCCAAGGGCCATCAGCGAAGCCGCGAGATCCCCGGGCGCGCGTAGCGGCACGTTGTACATGCGGGCCAGCGCGGGCGCGTCGGCGATGTGGTCTGCATGGCCGTGGCTGACCAGCAGCACGTCGATCTTGCCGAAGTTCTCCAGCTTCTTGTATTCGGGCGGCGTCAGCGGATCGGGCCGTAGCCAGGGATCGGTGACGATCACCTTGCCTGTTGGCGTGGTGATCTTGAATGCCGACTGCCCCAGCCAGACCAGCGAGGTCTTGGACGACGCGGGTTGCGCGATTGCCGCCGAGGTCGCCAGGACGAGGCCCAGCGCAGTCATCCAAACTTTTTTCATTGGTTGCTCCATACCGGCTGCCCTCAGCCAGGGCCGACATTCTGCATTTGCGCGAGGCCGGTCGACTCGGACTGCGGCCCATATTTCGAAGGTGCTCGTACTGGAGTTCCTTCGGCACTGCTGCGCGTCTCAGTTGCGCTGCCGGTGGAAAGTGCTTGCGATGCCCAGCGCCACGACCGACAAGGCAAGGGCCGACCCCGCGACTCCCCACCAGCCTTCAGTCTCCCAAAACCACCCCGCTGCCGAACCGATGACCGCCGAGCCCAGGTAGTACGACAGGAGGTACAGCGATGTCGCATGCGATTTGCCTCCTTCCGCAATCCGGCCAACCCAGCCGCTCGCGACGGAATGCGCCATGAAGAAGCCTGCGGTGACGACAGCGATGCCCGCAACGACTGCTGCCAGTGCATCCATCAAAGTCAAGGCGATACCGCATGCCATCAGCAAAAGGCCGGCCATCAAGGGGCGTCGGCCGCCGAGCCGATCCGCCATTCGCCCAGCAAAAGACGAGGTGAACATTCCCGCCCCATAAACGAGGTACACCGCGCTGATGGCGGCTTCGCCCAGGTGGTACGGTTCAGCCCCAAGGCGGAATCCCGCATAGTTGAAAACCGCCACCTGGATGCCCAGTGCGAGAAAGCCGATGGCGAACAGGCGGCGCAATGCACTGTTGCGCAGGTGCCGGCGCCACAGGCCGACATGGTCTCTTAGGGCAATGGGCATGCGCGTCTGGCCCGCTTGGTCCGCGGGCAGCAGCGTCAGGAACGCCGCCGCGGCCAGTAGCCCCGCGACCCCTACCGCCCCCAGCGCGAAGCGCCAGGAGGTCCACTCCGTCAAAAAGCCCATGGCCACTCGACCCATCATTCCGCCGAATGCATTTCCGGCGACGTACGTCCCAACACTCCGGCCCAGGTTTTTCGAATCGACATGCTCCGCAAGGTAGGCCATCGCCACGGCCGGGACGCCACCCAGGAACAAGCCCTGTATCACCCGGACCGCCAGCAGCAGCCCCCAGCCGGGCGCGACGGCTGCTGCGATGTTCATGAGGGCAGCGCCCGCCATCGAGCAGAACATCACGCGGCGCGGGCTGAACAGCGGCGACAGTGGACCGCTCAGGAAGATTGCGAAAGCCAGCGAGGCGGTCGCCACGGAAAGTGGCAGAGAGCTCGTCGCGGCGCCCACACCGAAATACAGCGAGAAGGTCGGAAGCAACGGCTGCACGCAATAGAGCAGCGCGAAGGTCGAAAACCCGGCGAGGAACAGCGCGCGGTTGGTACGCTGGTATTGCCGACGTGTCGCCGCCTGAGCTTGCATGCGACGCGGTCAGATCGGTTTCGTCGCGGCCACCGAGGCCCGTTGCGAGACATTCGCGAACCAGGCGTTCAGCTGCGGGTGCATATCTCGCCAGGCCCAGTCATCGAACCGGAAGTCGAGGTACCCGAGTGCACAGGCAACGGTGATCTTGCCCAGGTCGAATTCGTCGTGCCAACTTTCCACCTGGCATTCGAGTGCTTGCAAAGCTGCAGAGATCTTGTGTCTTTGCCCGCTCATCCACGCGTCCCAATGCAGGGCTTGCGGGCGCACGGCGATTTCATAGCGGCACAGAACCGCGGCGTCCAGCAGACCGTCGGCAAGTGCCTGGATACGCAGCACATCGAACCGCCGGGCGCCGCTTGCCGGAAGAACCTTGCTGCCCGCGTGCAGGCCGTCAAGGTATTCGCAGATCACCCTCGAGTCGTACAGCACCTCGTCGTCATCCAGCACGAGTGCAGGAATCTTCACGAGCGGATTAAGCCGGGCCAGCGCCTGGTTGACCTCGACCGGCGAGATGACGGCCGGGACTTCCGAGACAAGTCCTTCCATCCCCTTCTCGCGAACCAGAATGCGCACCTTGCGCGCGAACGGAGAACCCACGTTGAACCAGAGCTGCATAAGGTGCCTCAGCGCATCTTGATTTCGGTGCCGGCAGCTACGGCGTTTTCCACCTGCTCGCCCATGAAATTGAATTCCAGCTTGGTGCCCACCGGGTCGTATAGGAAGACTTGATAGCCGGCGTCCGGCACGTTTTGCTCGTCGAATTCAACACCCAGTTCGACGAGGTGGGCGCGGAACCTGGCAGCGCCGCTGGTTTTCCAGGCGACATGGTCGACGCTGCCGTTGTGACGGTCCTTGACAAAGGAGCCCTGCGGGTAGCGCGCCTGCACATGGATGATCGCGTCCTCGCCTGCGTAGAGCCACGTGCCGGGAAAGCTGAAGTTGGGCCGGAAACCCACAGTCAACCCGACCACATCGGCATAAAAGCGCTCGATTGCCGGTATGTCATCCGGAGCGCAGCGGATGTTGACGTGAAGAAAACGTTCGAAGTGCATGGCGGTCTCCAGGATCGGTCGGTCAGATGGACCAAAGGTGGCTGAGTTCACGAATGTCGGCGACTTCTTCGAGGGCGTTGATTCTGGCGATCAGTTCTTCGGAGCGCTCGGCTCCCAGCACCGGCGCCATCAGGTCGCGGGCCTTGGCGTTGACGGCCTCGGTAGACAGCGGGCGTTCCTTTGTGCCGGGCGCAAAGCGGGTGTGATGCGACAGCTTGCGGCCGTCCGTGGTCTCGACCTCGACGATGGCACCACGCGGTGCGTCGGGGTCCATCAACGCGGAGTCACCGACGACCTGCACTCGGCCCCGGATGGCCAAAACCGCCGCGTCGTCCATCAGCTCGACATCGTGGCTGTCGTGGAAGGAGACTTCACCCTTCAGCAGCGCGACCGACACGAGGTGCGGGCAGCACACATCCGGCATGGCACTGGTGGCGACGATGCCGATGGCGTCTGTCGGCAACTTGACCAGGATGGACTGGACGTTGTCGGCCGTCAGACCATGGGTCCGGCGCAGATGCAGCATGGCGTCCAGCGGCGACTGGTTGGGATAACCGACCGAGAAGGTCTTGATGGCAGACTCGGTGACATAAAAGCGGCTGCCCAGGCCTTCGACCATGACCTCGGGGTTGGACTGGGTGGACAGCGCCAGAAACAGGTTGTGCCTGCCGTCCAGCACATCGTGCACACCGGTCATGCCGGACTCGACCATCGTGACCGCCATGACTCCATTGCGAGCTCCCATGCCGGAGAAGTCGAATGCCTTCTCGACGTGATCCTTGTCCTTGACCCAGCTCCAGAGGCCGCTGACCTGCTGCGCTGCGTACGAAATCGCGTAGCGCATGCGCTGCTCGTCCAGGCCGGCCAGGGGCGCGGCTCCGCCCAGTGCGCAGAACGTGGAGCTGGTGCCCTCGGCGCTGCGGTGGGTCGCACGGACGTGGTCTGCGCCAAGCGCCATCAGCAGCCGGCAACCCAGGTCGTAGCCCAGCGCTACCGCACGGATCACGGACTCGCCGGACGAGCCGTTCTTCTCGCCCATTGCCAGTGCTGCGGGCACGACAGAACTGCCGGGATGCGCCTTGGTCACCGGCTCGAAGTCGTCGGTCTCGTCGGCGTGGGCAAACATGGCGTTGGCCAAGGCGGCATTGACCGCGTTGGTGCGTAGCCCGGAAGCGAATACGCTGGCTTGTGGTGTGCCGCCGAGGCTTTCCATGTAGCGGTATGCGTCTTCTCCGGGCTTCAGACGGGCACCCGAAACCACGGCAGCGATGGTGTCGAGGATGCGGTGCTTGGTTGCCAACGCGACTTCGGGCGGCAGGGCCGTCGCAGCTGCTGCCGCCATGTAGCGCGCCAGACGCCCTGTGACGTCGGTGTTGGTCAGTTGGTTGGCGGTGTCGGCTTTCATGCTGTGATCTCTTGAAGGGTGGACAGGGGGCGTTGGCGGTAAGGGAGGTCCCAACGCTGGTAGTTGTGGCGGTCGACGATTGGCGCGGACAGTTCGATGTCCGGCGGTACGGCCTCGCCTCGCACATGGCGGATGGCGCATTCGGTGGCCAGGTGGCACAGCAACATTGCGTTGAAGTCGGCAGTTGCCACCATGCGGCCCTGACCGATCAGGTCGATGGCTTCCGGAATGGCATTGACGCCAACTACGGCCGCAGTGCGTCCCACAGCATCCATGGCTGCCAGCGCGCCGATGGCCATGTCGTCGTTGGCGGCCAGCACACCGTCGATGCGGGCGTGCTGCTGCAGCAGTTCGGCGAAGGCAACGCGGCCCGGCTCGCGCAGGTTCCAGCCGCTGGCACGGGCCACCAGTTCGATGCCGGGCCAGCGTTTGGCTGCGGCTTCATAACCGCGTACCCGGTCGATGTTGGTCGTGGTCGAGGGTGGGCCTTCCAGCACGGCAACCTTGCCCGAGCCACCGATGTGCTCGAAAAGGCGGTCGGCCACGTCGGAAGCCAACTGGAAGTCGGTCGCGCCCACATGGGTGATGCAGCGCCCCGGCGCCATCCGGCCGACGTAGCTGACGATGGGAATGCCGGCGGCGGTCACCAGGTCCAGCGCTGGCTCCACCTTGGTGAGATGCACGCGGGTAAAAACGAACGCATCGGGCCTGGTCTTCAAGGCCTGTTCGACCAGTTGCGACTGCTGGTCGGCGTCATCGGCAATCTCGGGAACGAAATGCTCGACTCGCGCCCCCAGGCGTTCGGCGGCCCGCTCGGCGCCGATGCGCGCGGCTTCGTACGCCGGATTGCTGCGGTTCTTGGTGAAGATGGCGATGTAGGGTGTCATTTCGGTTTGATGTATTCGAGCGCTTTATTCAGCAACGATATTGGCGCTTTGGATGACCTTGCTCCAGCGCTGCACCTCTTGCGCATTGCGTTTCAGCGCGTCGTCCACGCTGCCGCCCAGCACGGTCACGCCTTGCTGGTCGAGCCGCTCACGCAGGTCTGGAGCGCGCAATACCTTGTCGAGGTCGGCATTGAGTTTTTGCACCACTGCGGCCGGCACGCCGCTCGGCACCGAGATCGTGTACCAGGAGACCGATGCGTAGCCGGGCACGCCGGCCTCGGCGATGGTCGGGACGTCGGGCAGGCCTGGTTGGCGTTTAGGGCTTGTCACACCCAGCGCACGCAGCTTGCCGGCCTTGATGTAGGGCTGCGAACTGGTGATGTTGTCGAACATGGCCGGGATCTGGCCGCCCAACAGGTCGTTGAGCGCCGGGCCGCTGCCTCGGTATGGCACGTGGGTCAGCTTGACGTTGGCGGTGTACTCGAACAACGCCGCTGCCATGTGGGTGGCCGATCCGGCGCCCGCAGAGCCATAGGAAATCTTGCCCGGGTCGGCCTTGGCCATCGCCAGGAATTCACTCAGGGTCTTCGCTGGGAACGAAGGGTTGACCACCAGAACCGCTGAGCTTTCGCCCAACAGGATTACCGGCTTCAGGTCCTTTTCGGGGCGGTACGGCAGGTTGGGATAGATGGCCATCACGCCGTTGTGCGCCATCGTGCCGACCAGCAGCGTGTAGCCGTCAGCCGCGCTCTTGGCGACTTCTGAACCTGCCAGGTGGCCTGCGGCTCCCGCCTTGTTTTCGACCACCACCGGCTTACCCCACAACACCGAAAGCTTCTGCCCGACCAGCCGGCCCAGCACATCCGAGATACCTCCCGGAGCGGCCGAGACGATCAGGCGAACTGGCTTGTTCGGAAAGTCGCCGTTCTGCGCGGCGGCTGGCAACGCCGCAGCTGCGATGGCGGCGGTCAGCGAAAAAAGAAGAGTGCGTCGTGCGTTCATGTCTGGCTCCGTTGTTATTGGAGCGAATGGTGCCGAGCCAAATCCATAGTGTCAACACTTTGTTCATTACTGTTGACGATTGCGTGGTGTCCCGGTTTGTCTGGGGCGAGCTTGCTAGGATGCGTTCAATGGTCGAAACATCCACTCCACTGCCCGTTGCCAAAAGCGCTGCTCCTAAACGCAGCGTCGACCATCACCTGGCGCCAAAGATCGCGGAAGAACTCAAACAGCAAATCTATGAAGGCAAGTTCGCCCCTGGCGAACGTCTGAACGAAGCAGAACTCGCTGAAAAGCTTGGGACGAGCCGTGGTCCGGTACGGGAAGCGGTGCGAGTGCTGGCAGGCTGGGGACTGGTTACTTCGGTACCCAATCGAGGTGCATTCGTCCGGCAGATGTCGGTGCGAGAGATGCTGGAGGTCTACGAACTTCGGGCTGCAGTGTTCGGATACGCAGCGGAACGTGCGGCCGAACGCGCCACCGAGGCCAACAAACGAGAGCTCGAACAGTTGCTGCTGGCGATGAACGAAGCCACCAGGCGCGAGCAAAACTCTCTCTACTACGAGTTGAACCTGAAGTTTCACGCCATGGTCGTGGAGATGTCCGGCAACAAGCGGGCAAGCCTGCTCTACGGCGACTATGTGAAGGAACTCCACATGTTCAGGCGCCGTTATTTCAACGAGCCGGGCAACATGCGGATGTCCAACAAACAGCATCAGGAACTGTTCGAGGCAATTGCCGACGGCTCGCGTAGCGAAGCGCGGGCAGTGGCTGAGCGCCATGTGATGGAAGGCCGGCAACGGCTGCTGGCCACGCTCGCCGACACCCTTGATTGAGCACGTCGCTCGAGGCGCTTCGAGGTCGTTCAGCCCATTGGTGGCTGTGCGACAACGTCTTCATATGCGTGGCGCTTCGTTATCAGCCCCGCATGCTGAAAGATGTCCAGGGTCGCCTCGTACGAAGACCTGCTGATGGCGATCTGTGGTTTCCAGTTGCCCAGGCCCTGGTAGTCCGCAATCGTTGACGTCAGCACGGCCGGGTCGGTGCCCTTGAAGAACGCAGCCTCCGTTCTGGCAACCTCAGCTGCAGGGGTGGCCAGCAACCAGGCGCATGCCTTGGCATACGCACGAGTGAAAGTCTGCGCCTGCCTGGTCGCCAGCCATTCGCGTTTTGCAGCCAGGCTCGAAAAGGCACACGGCCCGACGACGTCGGCCAAGGACGCCACCGTTCGCGCAATGCCCTCACGCTCCAGCTGCCGCGGGTACGGGCCTTGCAGGTGGATGTAGTCGCCCTTGCCCGCACGGAAGGCAGCCATCATGGCGTCGGGCGGGCCCGCATCCACTATCTCCAGTTGGCTCGTGTCGATACCGCTCTTGAAGCAGGCGTATCTGAACATCGTGGTCGGTTGCACGCCCGGCGTGACCAACACACGTTTGCCCTTGAGTTTGCTCCAGACGAAGGCCGGATCCGCCTCGCGTGCCGACAAAAAGAAGCCGTCTTTTTCATTGATTTGGGCAAAGTGAACTGCTGAGGGACGCTGCCCTTTTTCGAGCGCGTTAAAGGCTTGGCTGGGTGCTGTCTGAACAACGTGCGCACTGCCGTCGTCCAGGCTGGCCAACGCTGATCTGCCGGCCGGCGAAACCGTATAGACAGGCTTGAGACCCTCAGCCTCCAGGAACCCTCCGGCGATGGTTGCGATCAGCGGTGAATAGAAAGCCGAAAACAGCGTGAACTCGATTCGGACGATCTCTTCTGCATGGGCGGACCTCATGCCGACGGCGCCTGCGGCCACTGTGGCGGTGCTCGCCTTAACGATATTTCTACGGGTCACCATTCGGTTCTCTCTGAATCTGTTGGGGCTGACGCATGCGTAATGCGTGCAGTTCGAATGAGCGAGTCGACTGCCTGAAAGAATTCTCCCGTCCGAAGGGCCATCATAAAAGCGATAAATTAGCGCCAAATAACATGCTGAAAATTCGTGATGTGCTTACCGTGTGACAGGACCATGAAATGACGTTCAAGCAACTGGAAGCGCTCTTTTGGGCCGTGCGCCTGGGAAGCTTCGCCCAGGCCGCAACCAAGCTTCATACGACGCAGTCGGCCATCTCCAAACGCATCCAGGAACTGGAAGCCCTGTTCGGTGTGCCGCTTTTCGACCGCTCCGTTCGCACGGCCCGTCTGACCGAAAAGGGAGACCAGCTCTTCATGGCGGCGCAACAGTTGCTGGCACAGCGGGATGCGGCCGTCGAATCACTCCAGGCACCCGAAGTGATGGAGCGGCACTTGCGGGTCGGCGTTACCGAGCTGACGGCGATGACCTGGCTTCCTAGACTTGTCTCGGCCATCCAGGCTCAGTATCCGAAGGTCGTGATCGTGCCCATCGTGAACACTGGCGTGGTGCTGCGCGACAAGCTGCTGGACGACGATGTCGACCTGATGATCGCCCCCGACGATTTCAGCGATCCCCGGTTCGTTTCGTCCCCGGTTGGGTCTGTCGAGCACGCCTGGATGTGCAAACCCGGCCTGGTCGGTCGGCGAAACCAATTCCAGATGCAGGACTTGAAGGAATTCCGACTGCTCACCCAGGACGACAGGTCGGGTACCGGGCAGCTGTACAACCGGTGGCTCAGGGCACTCGACCGCAAGGATGAAGACCTGCTTTTCAGCAACAGCGTGCTGGCCCTCATCGGCCTGACAATTTCGGGGCTTGGTATCAGCTACCTGCCCCGTCGCTGCCTGGTGCCCTTGGTTGATTCGGGAGCGCTGCAGATGCTGAAGGTGACGCCAGCCTTGCCAGATGCAAGCTACTCCGCTTTCATCCGGGCGGATCTCAGCAGCCCGCTGATGACTTCGATAGCTCGCCTAGCAAAAGACAGCTGCGACTTTGGCCGCGTTTTTCAGCCGCACTGAGCTTGGTCGCTAGCGTGACCAGGGGTGGATAAACGTAATGGTCGCTGTCGTAGAGGGATGGCTACCGGTGAGCGCCTGCCAGTGGACGGCGCCCAGCGCGGTGGTGCGCTGGCGCTGAGCCCGGCTGATATTTACGCGGAGGGAAGGCTGCCCCGGCAACACCGCCTTCCGGCTGCGACCGGCCGTTTCCATCTCAATCGGCGTATTCGGACGTCGCCTTGAGAATGGGCACCAGCTTTTCCGTGTCCGACTGCTGAATTCGAGCCAAGGCTGCCGGCGTGGCGTCTTGCGGGGGAGAAACTTCGGCAGCAATATCCGTCAAGCGTTTCTGCACGTCCTTGTCCCGCAACGCCACCTCCAGCGCAGCCGATACCTTGTCGATGACTTCCTTGGGCGTGCCCCGGGGCGCATAAATGCCGTGCCAGACACCGGCCTCCACCCCAGGCAGGCCGCTTTCGTCCGTGCTGGGAAGATTCGGCAACTGTGGAATCCTCTTCTTGTCGGCAACGGCGATTGCCTTGACCTTGCCGCTCTGGATATATGGCAGCAATAACGTGGCCTGCTCGCACATGAAATCGAACTGACCGCCCATCAGGTCGTTCAGGGCGGGTGCCCCACCCTTGTAGGCAATCGTGGTTAGGCGCGATTTGATGGAAGATTGAAATAATAGTCCGCAAAGATGCGCAGCCGAGCCGACGCCCGAATGACCAAAATTCACATTTGACGGATTTTTCTTGATGAAGGCGAGCAGTTCTTCGAGGTTCTTCGCGGGCAGGTCGCGCCTGGCAACCAGAATGGAAGGAACGGTGGCTACCGCACCGATCGGCACCAGGTCTTCATTCTTGTAAGGCAGCCTGCGATACAAGGTCGGCGACACGGCCATGCCCACGTTATGCAGCAACAACCAATAACCATCGTTCGGCGACCGCGCAACCTTGGCCGTGCCCACCGTTCCACCTGCACCGGGGTCGTTTTCGATAATGATCGGCTGCTTGAGCGTCAATCCCATCGACGTGCCGATAATGCGGGCAATGGCGTCGCTCGAGCCTCCCGGTGGATACGGGACGACCAGGGTGACCGGCCTCGATGGATAGTTTTGCGCAGCAGCACCGAATGCGATTCCCGCCAGGGCAATCGCAAATAACTTTTTCGTCGATTTCATTTTCTTGTCTCCGTAGGCATTATTTTAATTTTCGACTGCGTGACGGCCCGGCTCAGATTGCGTCCAGGTGGTCCTCTACTGGCGTGGTCACGACAAAAAACACCAGAGACCCGAGGCCGGTATTGGTGAAACTGTGCGGCAGGCCCGGCGGCATGAATGCATAGTCATATTTGCGCATAACCCGTTTCTCATCGCCGAGCGTGAGAATTCCTTCACCTTCCAGAACGAAATAGATCTGTTCTTGCACGGCATGGGTGTGCTCGGCGACGTACGCCATCGGCGCATAGCTCGAGATTCGAAAATCGACCAGTCGTGATCCGCAGGTTTTTGGCTGCACCAGGGCCTTGGACAGCGCGCCACCGAAATGGCCTGGATATTGTTCCCAATCGATTTCGGCAATATTTGCCACAAACTTTTGTGTCATCGTCGTTCTCTAAGAATTCAACAGTCCACTCGGCCAGATATTCGAGTTTTCTTGTTGCGTGATTTCGGAGCTGGTGCACAAAGTCTATGCAAAGTGGCCGCCCTGAAGGAAAGGCTGTTTTAGACTGGCTCCCATAAGACTCGCTTATGACCCGTACTAACCCGAACCACGCTGGTGACAGAATCCCGCCATGGATTTACGTCAACTGAAGTATTTCGTCGGCATCGTCGACAGCGGCAGCGTTACCAAAGCCGCCAAACAGCTATTCATCGCTCAACCGGCTCTCAGTCAGGCCCTTTTGAAGCTCGAGGAAGAAGTTGGCGTACCCCTGCTGCTCAGGTCCTCGCGTGGGGTCACTCCCACCCCGAACGGCATGGCGCTGTATCACCACGCACGTCTGATGCTGCGCCAGATGGATCAGGCGCTATCCATCGTCCGGCAAGAGTCGGGGCACGTGCAAGGCATGGTGTCGGTCGGCCTTTCGTACTCCACTCTCAGCGTTCTCGGCATGCCGTTGATCGAGGCCATCCGGGAGCGCTATCCCCACCTGTTGCTCAACGTCGTCGAGGGACTGAGCGGCCATCTCTGCCAGATGCTGCGGCGCCGGCAGCTGGACCTGGCGGTGCTGTTCAGCAGCGAATTGATGGCGGCAGACTTCAGCGCCGTCACCGTGCTGGACGAGGAACTCTTCCTGATGCTGCCCGAGGCCAGCGACCTGGTGGAACCTCACAGAACCGAGATCACGCTGGAGGAAGCTGCCCGCCTGCCGCTGGTGCTGCCGACGAATGCACACGGGCTGAGGCGACGGGTCTCCGCCGAACTCGAACGACGAAGCCTGCCAGCCAACGTCGTGGCCGAAATCGATTCGGTCTCGCTTTTGCTGCAGTGCGTGCAGAGCGGCATGGGCGCGACCATCGAGCCGTTGTCCGCCATCCAGGGCGACCGGCGCAACGCGGGCGCCTGGAGAACGTTGGCGTTTTCGGATGTGGCGCTTCAGCGGCGCAGCTACCTGTATGCGGCGGAATCCGACTTCGAGTCGGCCGCCATATCGGCCGTCGCGCTGGAACTGCGCTCGACCGCGATGCGGCTGGTGAACGACGGCCTCTGGCGGGGCGCGACACTCTTGGGGTGAGCGCCGTCTGGCCACGGCGTCACTGCGGGATGCAGCGGACGCGCGCCCGAAGCCGGAATGCCTGTCGTCAGTTGTGGATCCGCGTCTGCTGACACGGAAGTTCGACGGAAGTACTGGCGGCGGAGCCACAAAAATCGGCCTTGATCGTGGTTCCGGCCGGCAACGCCTGTCGCATCGGTGATGCCCGTGCAGGACTCGCCGGACGCCGTGGAGAATTTCACGGATGCCCCTGTCAAGGGAGCGAAATAATTCTGAAGGCGGGCGGCGACTGCGATCCTGCGGGTCGGGGCAAACAGGGTGTGCAGTTGAACGGTGTTATTAATAAGCCCTCGATATCGCACCGTGACGTGTCCGAACTGTCGTTTCAGCAATCTGAACGGATGTTCCACCTTCGCCCTGATTCGGGCTTTCGTATGTTCGAGCTGATCCAGTAACTTGCCACTCATCACGGTCTTGTCGAGTCTTGCGCTCTGACCCGGCCTCAGGGCAATGTTCCAGCGCATACGCGGTTGTGCCTTCAGTGTTTTCTGCCCCCCCAGATAAGCCGCATCGGAAAACACTTCAGCTCCTCGCCGTGCAAAAGTGCGTGAGCCCGGGATACGTCGTGAACGCTGCCGCTGGTGCCGCGCACCGTATGCACCAGGCCTGAATTGCCACCAATTCCGATATGAGCCTCCATTCCGAAATACCGTTGCGGGGCTTTCTTGCTTTGCTTCATTTCATGATCGCGCTGGCGACTAACGTTCTTGGTCGAACTTGTCATGAAGCGACTGCTCCACGGCCGGATTACCCAGCGTGCATCCCGGCTCCGCCGTCTTGGCGTTGACGACTGCTCTGCACACCGCACTCGGTCCACCGGCGGAAAGCGCAGCCGCTCAAACAAGCACGACATTCCCGTTCTTTGCGTCCCATCAAAAACGCAGCAGCGACAGACACTTACGGCATGTATTTCCCGATCCACATTCATGGCTCAACATTTTTTCCGAGGGCCTGCTACCTCGATGAGTGCTGGTATCCCGTCATTCATGTGGTAACCGGCGATGGTCAGGTCACGCTTCATCGATCCAGAAATAGCTATCCCGCCGAAGCCATTGCCGTGGCTTACGCTCGAGTCGAGATGAAACTGCTTGCGCGCATTTTGCGCGAGGCTTGTGGCCAGGTCGGCCACGGCTAGTCAGGCAGGTAGGCCCCTGCATTGCAAGGCTCGGCGCCCCGTTGCAGGGCTTAGAAAATGGTGCCTCGAACCGGAATCGAACCGGTACGCTCCGATCAAGGAAAGCGGCGGATTTTAAGTCCGCTGTGTCTACCTATTCCACCATCGAGGCACACTGAACTGATCCACAGACCAGAAACCAGAAAGCCCCGCAACCTTAGGTCGAGGGGCTTTGTTTGGAGGCGCGATCCAGAGTCGAACTGGACTAACCGGATTTGCAATCCGGGGCATAACCGCTTTGCTATCGCGCCGTCTGATCCATCACCACCAGATAAGTCATAACGACCTTTCTGACGAAAAAGGGAAGCCTGGGCTTCCCTTTCGAAATGTGGAGCGGGAGAAGAGTCTCGAACTCTCGACCTCAACCTTGGCAAGGTTGCGCTCTACCAACTGAGCTACTCCCGCGTTTGTCGCTTCTCACAAACTTTGTTTTTAAACATCGTTTGCTGCAACGCCTCGAATTCTAGCGCACTTTTTTAGCCCTTTTCAAGCAGCCAGAAAAAATTCGAAGAATTTTCAATGCTGGACAGATGCGGGGGTACCGCCCGCCGCCGGCACGGCCGGTGTCGTCGGTGGCGTGGATGCCTCTTCTTCCGTCAAAGCCTGAGGTACGCGTTCCAGCGCCACTTCCAGGACTGCATCGATCCATCGAACCGGCACGATTTCGAGTCCGTCCTTAACGTTCTCAGGAATTTCCTGCAGATCCTTGACGTTCTCTTCAGGGATGAGCACCGTCTTGATACCGCCGCGCAAGGCAGCCAGCAATTTCTCCTTGAGGCCACCAATACCGGTGACTTCACCCCGCAACGTGATTTCGCCCGTCATCGCGACATCGGCCCGCACCGGAATACCAGTTAACGCGGAAACGAATGCGGTGCACATCGCCGCACCGGCACTTGGACCATCCTTGGGAGTCGCGCCGTCGGGCACGTGGATATGGATATCCTTTTTCTCGAAGACGTCATCCCGAATGCCAAGGCGCCGGGCACGGCTACGAACGACGGTGCGTGCCGCCTCGACAGATTCCTTCATCACGTCGCCCAGTGAACCGGTGCGGGTGATGACGCCCTTGCCAGGCGTGATGGCAGCCTCGATGGTCAGGAGGTCGCCGCCTACTTCGGTCCATGCCAGGCCGACAACCTGCCCGACCTGATTCTGTTGTTCTGCCCGACCATAGTTGTACTTGCGCACTCCCAGAAACTCATGCAGGTTGGCTGCATCGACAACCACTTGAGGCGTCATGTTCTTGAGCAGCAGTCCCTTCACCACCTTGCGGCAGATTTTCGAGAGTTCGCGTTCCAGCGAACGCACGCCGGCTTCACGGGTGTAGTAGCGAACCACGTCCCGAACGGCATCTTCCGTGATCCGGAGTTCTTCGTCCTTGACGCCGTTGTTGCCCATCTGCTTTGGCAACAGGTACTTCATGGCGATGTTGGTCTTCTCGTCTTCGGTGTAACCCGACAGGCGGATGACTTCCATGCGGTCCAGCAAGGCCGGCGGGATGTTCATCGAATTCGACGTAGCCACGAACATGACGTCGGACAGATCGAAGTCGACCTCGACGTAATGGTCTCCGAAGGTGTGGTTCTGCTCGGGGTCGAGCACTTCCAGCAGTGCACTCGACGGGTCGCCGCGGAAATCCGTGCCCAGTTTGTCGATCTCGTCGAGCAGGAACAACGGGTTACGCGTGGCGGCCTTGTTCAGGCTTTGCAAGACCTTGCCGGGAAGCGCACCGATGTAGGTACGACGATGGCCGCGGATCTCGGCTTCGTCACGCATGCCGCCCAGCGCCATGCGCACGTACTTTCGCCCGGTAGCCTTGGCGATGGATTGGCCAAGCGAGGTCTTGCCGACACCCGGAGGACCAACCAGGCACAGGATGGGCGCCTTGACCTTCTCGACACGTTGCTGCACAGCAAGATATTCGAGGATGCGATCCTTAACCTTGTCGAGACCATAGTGGTCTTCGTTGAGCACGTTCTCGGCGTTGGTCAGGTCATGCTTGATCTTGGTCTTCTTGCTCCAGGGCAAACCGGTCAGCACGTCGATGTAATTTCGAACGACGGTCGCTTCGGCCGACATCGGCGACATGAGCTTGAGTTTCTTCAACTCGCCTTCGGCTTTTTTGAGCGCTTCCTTGGGCATCTTGGCGAGCTTGATCTTCTTCTCGATCTCCTCGATGTCCGCGCCCTCCTCGCCCTCGCCCAGTTCCTTCTGAATGGCCTTGACCTGTTCGTTCAGATAGAAATCGCGCTGGTTCTTTTCCATCTGCCGCTTCACGCGGCCGCGAATCTTCTTGTCGACGTTCAGGATGTCGACCTCGCGTTCGAGTTGCTCGAACAGATTTTCAAGGCGGGCACGGATGTCATCCAGGTCGAGCACGGTCTGCTTGCTGTCGACCTTCAATGGCAAATGGGCCGCGATGGTGTCGGCCAGGCGACCCGGGTCGTCGATGCTGGATATCGAGGTCAGGATTTCAGGTGGAATCTTCTTGTTCAGTTTGACGTATTGGTCGAACTGCTGCATGACCGCACGGCGAAGCGCTTCGACCTCGCTGCTCTGTCGATCCGCTTCGTTCTCGGCGACCGGCTTCACGGTTGCAACGAAGTGGGTTTCAGCATCCGTGATCTTTTCGACGGCCGCCCGTTGCTGGCCTTCGACCAGCACCTTTACCGTACCGTCGGGCAGCTTGAGCATCTGCAGGATGGTCGAGACGCAGCCCACGGCGAACATGTCGTCTACGGCGGGCTCGTCTTTGGCGGCGGTTTTCTGAGCCACCAGCATGATGCGACGCTCGGCTTCCATAGCCAGCTCTAGCGCCTTGATGCTCTTGGGGCGGCCCACAAACAGCGGGATCACCATGTGGGGGAAGACGACGACATCGCGCAGCGGCAGCAGCGGAAGATCGATCGGATCGGCGGGAAGAGGTGTGTGGCCGGACATGGAAATCCTAGTGAGAACCTGCTGCATGTGGTTCGCGCCCAAGCCTTTTCAAGGCTGGGCGATAAACCGGTTCATTGGCAGGCCCGGCAAAACCGGAAATGCGAAAGGAGACTGCAGCGAAGAATAAGTCGAGACGCGTGTCAGGCCTGCAACAGGGCGCGACAAGGCGCCACTGCCATCAGGCCTTTTTGGCGGCTTCGCGATAGAGCAAGAGAGGAGCCTTGTTCTCCTCGATCGTGCTTTCGTCGACCACCACCTTGTCGACGTTGGTGGCGTTCGGCAGTTCGAACATGGTGTCGATGAGGGCATGCTCCAGGATGGAGCGAAGCCCCCGTGCACCCGTCTTGCGTGCCAGTGCCTTCTTGGCGATGGACTTGAGCGCACCAGGACGAATCTCGAGGTCGACGCCTTCCATGGCCAGCAGGCGGGCGTATTGCTTCACGAGCGCGTTCTTGGGCTCGGTCAGGATCTGCACCAGCGCGTCTTCGCTCAGCTCGGTCAGCGTCGTGACCACCGGCATGCGTCCGACCAGTTCGGGAATGATGCCGAACTTGATCAGATCTTCAGGTTCGATGGCATCGAACACCTCGGTCAGCGTGCGGGTCTGCTTGCCCCGAACCGTGGCGCCGAAGCCGATGCCCGATGCGTCGGTACGCGACTCGATCACCTTTTCCAGGCCCGCGAACGCGCCGCCGCAGATGAACAATATGTTCGTCGTGTCGACCTGGAGGAAATCCTGGTTCGGATGCTTGCGTCCACCCTGCGGCGGAATGCTGGCCATGGTTCCCTCGATCAGCTTGAGCAAAGCCTGCTGCACACCCTCGCCCGACACGTCGCGCGTGATGGACGGGTTGTCGGACTTGCGCGAGATCTTGTCGATTTCGTCGATGTAGACAATGCCGCGCTGTGCGCGCTCGACTTCGTAGTTGCAGCTCTGCAGCAGCTTCTGGACGATGTTCTCTACGTCTTCACCCACATAACCGGCTTCGGTCAGGGTAGTGGCGTCTGCCATAACAAAAGGAACGTCGAGCATGCGCGCCAGCGTCTGGGCGAGCAGGGTCTTGCCGGAACCGGTAGGGCCGATCAGCAGGATGTTGCTCTTGGCCAGTTCGACATCGTCCTTCTTGGACTTTTCTTTGTGGCGCAGGCGTTTGTAGTGGTTGTAGACCGCCACGGCGAGCGTGCGTTTGGCGATGTCCTGGCCAATGACATAGTTGTCGAGGTTGGCCTTGATTTCCGCTGGCGTCGGCAGATCGCTGCGCGGCTCTTTCGGCGTGGCACCGTCCGGGAGTTCATCACGGATGATTTCATTGCACAGATCGATGCACTCGTCGCAGATGAAGACCGACGGGCCGGCGATCAGTTTCTTGACCTCATGCTGGCTCTTTCCGCAGAAGGAGCAATACAGGGTCTTTTCGCTGGAAGAGCCTTTTTTCTCGGCCATGGGAGTGAATGCCTCAGGAGGTGAATACGAACATGATAGCGAAATAAAAAACGGCGTTTCCCATAGGGAAAAACGCCGCTTTCGCTACCGAATGGCGGCTCAGGCCCGCTTGGAAATCACCTGGTCGACCAGACCGTAGGTCTTGGCTTCGTCGGCTTCGAGGAAGTAGTCGCGTTCGGTGTCGCGCTCGATCTTCTCGAGCGGCTGGCCGGTGCGTTCCGCCAGGATGCGGTTGAGCTGCGCCCGGGTCTTCAGGATGTCGCGGGCATGGATCTCGATGTCCGTAGCCTGGCCCTGCATTCCGCCGAGTGGTTGGTGGATCATGACCTTGCTGTTCGGCAAAGCGAAACGTTTGCCCTTGGCGCCAGCAGCCAGCAGGAAGGCGCCCATGCTCGCGGCCATGCCGGTGCACAGGGTGGACACGTCCGGCTTGATGAAGTTCATCGTGTCGAAGATGGCCATGCCGGCACTGACGGAGCCGCCCGGCGAGTTGATGTAGAACGAAATGTCCTTGTCGGGGTTTTCGCTCTCGAGGAACAGCAACTGGGCTACCACCAGGTTGGCGGTCTGGTCGTTGACCGGACCCACCAGGAAAATCACGCGTTCACGGAGCAAACGCGAATAGATGTCGTAGGAACGCTCGCCGCGGCCGGATTGCTCGACCACGATAGGCACCATGCCGAGGCCTTGGGTTTCGAGTGCACTCATGTTTTCTCCAGGAAAGGGACGACTGACTGTATCGAAAAAAGAAATGGGGCCTGCGCCGCGAAGCACAAGCCCCACATGCGGCGGGCCTTCAAAAGACCCGGCCCTTTTTTCAGCCTTGCTGCTGACCTTGCTGGGCCATCAGCTCTTCGAAGGTGACGGCCTTCTCGGTGACTTGCGCCTTGGACAGCACGAAGTCGGTCACGTTATTTTCGATGACCATCGCTTCGACTTCGCCGAGGCGTTGGCGATCGCTCTGGTACCAGCGAACCACGTCGGCCGGCTTTTCGTAGCTGGAGGCGAGTTCGTCGATCTGCGACTTGATCTGCTCGGGCTTGGCTTCGAGGCCGTTCGCACGAACCAGTTCGGCCACGGTCAGGCCGACACGCACGCGACGCTCGGCCTGAGGACGGAACATGTCGTCAGGGATCGGCGCCTTGTCGGCGTCCTTCATGCCGCGGTTCTTCAGTTCGGTGCGGGCGTCGGCGACCATGCGGTCGAGTTCGGCCTGCACGGCAGCACGTGGGAGGTCCAGTTCGGCCTTGGAGACCAGTGCGTCCATGGCGGCCTGCTTGTTGCGGGCCAGCACGCGGAACTTGACTTCACGCTCGAGGTTCTTGCGGATGTCGGCGCGCAGGCCGTCGACCGTGGCGTCGGCGATGCCGAGCGACTTGGCGAACATCTCATTGACTTCGGGCAGGTTGGCTTGCTCGATCTTCTTCACGGTAACCATGAAATCGGCTTGCTTGCCGGCCACGTCCTTGCCGTGATAGTCGGCCGGGAAGTCGAGCGGGAAAGTCTTGCTTTCGCCGATCTTCATTCCACGCACGGCTTCTTCGAATTCCTTCAGCATCTGGCCTTCGCCGACCGAGTACTGGAAGTCTTCGGCCTTGCCGCCGGAAAAGGTTTCGCCGTCGATCTTGCCTTCGAAGTCAACGGTGACACGGTCGCCGTCGATGGCGGCCTGGTCTTGCGGGCGTTGCGAGAAAGTCTGGCGCTGCTTGCGCAGGATGTCCAGGGTGCGGTCGATGGCCGCGTCGTCGACTTCGGCCTTCAGCTTCTCGACTTGCGCTTCGGCGATATCGCCGATCTTGACTTCGGGGTACACCTCGAAGACCGCGTCGAAAGCGAGCTCACCCTCGGGAGCACCATCTTTTTCGGTGATCGTGGGCTGGCCGGCGATACGCAGGTTGGCTTCATTGGCGGCGACCGAGAATGCCTGGCCGACCTTGTCGTTCATCACGTCGTACTGGACCGAGTAGCCGTAGCGCTGCTGCACCACGCTCATCGGCACCTTGCCGGGACGGAAACCGTCCATCTTGACCGTGCGGGCCAGGCGCTTCAGGCGCACATCGACTTCGGACTGAATGACCGAAACGGGCAGGGTCAGCGTGATCTTGCGTTCGAGCTTTTCGAGGGTTTCAACGTTCACGGCCATAGGAGCTCTCTTTTCGTTGCTAGGCGTATTTAACTTAGCGTCTTGGCTAATCGGAGTGGTGCGCGGGGGGGGACTCGAACCCCCACACCATTGCTGGCGTCAGGACCTAAACCTGGTGCGTCTACCAATTTCGCCACCCGCGCGACCGGAAATCTTGTCGGTGGCTCGCCAGGAGCGAATCACCGCGGCAAATTGGTCAACCCAGGATTTTAACCTGCCCGCGCGCCCTGTTTTGCGCGGCTGCCATGTGTCACATGGACAATGCGCCGCGTGAACCCTCGCACGACCTCCACCCACGCCTTTGCGGCAGCCCCGGACCACTACGAAAACTTCCCCGTGGCCTCGTGGTTGTGCCCTCCGCGATTGCGGCCTCCCATCGCCGCCATCTATGCGTTTGCAAGGACCGCGGACGACATCGCCGACGAAGGCGACGCGCCGGCAGGCGAACGACTGCGAGACCTGGCTGACTTCCGGTCAGACCTGCAGGCCGCAGCGATGGCGCAGCCCGGCACAGGACGCTGGGACGAGGTCTTCACGCCGCTCGCACGTCAGATTCGCGAATGGCAACTGCCGATCGACCTGCTGGACGACCTGCTGGACGCATTCGTGCAGGACGTGGAGATGACCCGGGACGGCACCACCTACGCCGACCGTACGGCCTTGCTCGATTACTGCCGCCGCTCGGCCAACCCCGTCGGCCGCCTGTTGCTGCATCTGTACGGCATCGACGATGCCGGGTCGCTGACCCGGAGCGACGCCGTCTGCAGCGGCCTGCAACTTGCCAATTTCTGGCAAGACCTTTCGGTTGATCTGCCTCGCAAACGGCATTACGTGTGCGACGCCGACCTGCGCCGCTTCGGACTGGAGCGGCTGACGCTCGAGCAAGGCCGCGACACGGCAGCTACGCGCGCAATGGTGGCCGACGCCACCGGCTGGGCCCGCAGCCTGCTGGTGCAAGGCGCTCCCCTGGCCTTGCATGTTCCGGGCCGTACCGGCTGGGAACTGCGGCTGGTGGTGCAAGGCGGGCTTCGGATCCTCGACCGCATTTCCATGCTCGATCACGCGACGCTGGCACGCCGCCCCAAGCTCGGCAAGGCGGATGTTTTGACGATGCTCTGGCGCGCCTTGCGCATGCGGGGCCCGGCCAATGGGACAATCCGCGCCGACACATGAACCCAGAAGAATACGTCCAGCAAAAAGCAGCTGCCTCCGGCAGCAGCTTCTATTACGCTTTTTTGTTCCTGCCGCGCGAGCGCAGGGCCGCAATCACAGCTTTCTATGCCTTCTGCCGCGAGGTGGACGATGTCGTCGACGACATGGTCGACCCGCAGGTGGCGGCCACCAAACTCGCCTGGTGGCAGGGCGAAGTGGCCAATGCTTTTGCCGGCAGACCGAGCCACCCGGTCATGAAGGCCCTCATGCCGCACGTGCCGGTGTATGGCCTGGAAGAGCGCCAGCTCCAGGCCGTGATCCAGGGCTGCCAGATGGACCTGGAACAGACCCGCTACCTGGACTTCCCTGCCCTGCAGCGTTACTGCCATCTGGTGGCAGGTGTGGTGGGCGAAGTCGCGGCGCGCATTTTCGGCCAGACCACCGAAGAGACCACCGCCTACGCGCACAAGCTGGGGCTTGCGTTCCAGCTGACCAACATCATCCGTGATGTCGGCGAAGACGCCATGCGGGGCCGCATCTACCTGCCGGTGAACGAATTGCAGCAGTTCGACGTCAAGGCCCACGAGATCATCAGCCGTATCCATTCCGACCGGTTTGTCGCGTTGATGCGTTTCCAGGCCGGGCGCGCACGCGGACTGTATGCAGAAGCGCTGGCGATGCTGCCAGCTGCCGACAAGCAGACCCAGAAACCCGGCCTGATGATGGCGAGCATCTACCGCACGCTGCTCGACGAGATCGAACACGACGACTTCCAGGTGCTGAACCAGCGGGTCAGCCTGACACCCCTGCGCAAGTTCTGGCTTGCCTGGAAGGTGCAGGCGCTGGGCATCGTCTGATGCGCCGCGTGGCCGTGGTGGGCGCAGGCTGGGCCGGCCTCGCCTGCGCGGTCGAGACCGTGTCGCGCGGCGATTCCGTAACGGTCTTCGAGTCAGCGCGAAGCACCGGCGGCCGCGCCCGCAGCGTGACCGGCGGCGACCCGCTGCTGGACAACGGTCAGCACATCCTCATCGGCGCCTACGTCGAAACGCTCGCGCTCACGCGCAAGGTGGGTGCCGACCCCGAGACCCTGCTGCATCGCCAGCCGCTATCCCTTCAGTTCGCCGACGGCGGCGGGCTGTCGTTGCCACCGGGCCCGGCCCTGCCCGCGCTATTGCGGGGCGTGGTGACTGCGGCCGGCTGGTCGTGGCTCGATAAAGTCGCCCTGCTTCGCGTGGCCACGGGCTGGCGGCTGCGCGGTTTCCGCTGCGACCCAGGCCTGACGGTGGCCGCGCTGTGCCGGGGCCTGCCGGCACGGGTGATCGACGAACTTGTCGAGCCGCTGTGCGTTTCGGCCCTCAACACACCCATCGAAGCCGCAAGCGCCGAAGTCTTCCTGCGCGTGCTCCGAGATGCACTGCTGAGCACCGCGGGCGGCAGCGACCTGCTGCTGCCGCGTACTGACCTGGACAGCCTGCTTCCGACCCCAGCCACCGCGTGGTTGAACGCACGGGCTGCCACGATCCGGGTCGGTCACCGCGTCACGCAGCTCGAGGCCGACGGCAAAGGCTGGAAGGTGGACGGACAGTCTTTCGACCGGGTCGTGCTGGCCTGCCCGCCCGGCGAGGCCGCGCGCCTCGCATCGATGGCCGCGCCACGCAACACCGACTGGCCTGCGGCCTGCCGCGCACTGCGATTCGAGCCCGTTGCCACCGTCTACGCCCAGGCCGACCGGGGCCTGGCGCAAGCCATGCTGGCGCTGCGTTGCGCCCCTGGCGCTCCAGCACAGTTCGTTTTCGACCGTGGGCGGCTGGGCGGCCCTGCCGGGCTGCTGGCCTTTGTCGTCAGCGCATCTCGGGACGAACGCAATAGCCTGGAGGCTGGCGTCCGGGAGCAGGCCCGGCAGCAACTTGGCCTGGAAACCAGGCCCATCGCGACCCTGGTCGACAAACGCGCGACGTTCGCCTGCACGCCTGGCCTGCGGCGGCCCGGCCGGCAGATCGCCTCCGGGTTGCTGGCCTGCGGCGACTACATCGAAGGTCCTTACCCAGCCACCCTGGAAGGCGCGGTACGCAGCGGTCTCGCCGCTGCCAGAGAGACATAAAAAAAACGCGCCGAAGCGCGTTTTTTGCGGAACCTGAAAGACTCAGGCCGGAACCTTGGCCGCAGCCTCGGTAAACGACTCGATCTTGTCGAAGTTCAGGTATTGGTAGATCTGGGCGCTGGACGCGTCCAGCACGCCGACGCCTTCCATGTATTCGGCCTTGGTCGGGATGCGACCCAGGCGCGAGCAGATGGCGGCCAGTTCGGCCGAACCCAGGTACACGAAAGTGTTCTTGCCCAGGCGGTTCGGGAAGTTCCGGGTGGAAGTGGACATCACGGTCGCGCCTTCACGCACCTGCGCCTGGTTGCCCATGCACAGCGAGCAGCCCGGCATTTCGGTACGCGCGCCGGCTGAACCAAAGACACCGTAGTGGCCTTCTTCGGTCAGTTGCGCGGCATCCATTTTGGTTGGAGGTGCGATCCACAGCTTGACCGGCATGTCGCGCTTGCCTTCGAGCAGCTTGGAGGCTGCGCGGAAGTGGCCGATGTTGGTCATGCATGAACCGATGAACACTTCATCGATCTTGGCGCCGGACACTTCGGACAGCGTCTTGACGTCGTCCGGGTCGTTCGGGCAAGCGACGATGGGTTCGTGGATATCGTTCAGGTCGATCTCGATGACAGCCGCGTATTCGGCATCCGCATCGCCTTCGAGCAGCTGCGGATTCTTCAGCCAGGCTTCCTGTGCGGCGATGCGGCGACCCAGGGTGCGGGCGTCGGCATAACCTTCCGAGATCATCCAGCGCATCAGGGTGATGTTGCTGTTGATGTACTCGATCATCGGTTCCTTGTTCAGCTTGACCGTGCAGCCGGCGGCCGAGCGTTCAGCCGAAGCATCGGACAGTTCGAACGCTTGCTCGACCTTCAGGTTCGGCAGCCCTTCGATTTCCAGGATGCGGCCGGAGAAGATGTTCTTCTTGCCCTTCTTGTCGACGGTCAGCAGGCCCGCCTTGATGGCGTACAGCGGAATGGCGTTGACCAGGTCACGCAGGGTGACGCCGGGCATCATCTTCTCGCCCTTGAAACGCACCAGCACCGACTCCGGCATGTCCAGCGGCATGACGCCTGTGGCGGCTGCGAAAGCCACCAGACCCGAACCCGCCGGGAACGAGATGCCGATGGGGAAACGGGTGTGGCTGTCGCCACCCGTGCCGACGGTGTCGGGCAGCAGGAAACGGTTGAGCCAGCTGTGGATCACGCCGTCGCCGGGCTTCAGCGAGATACCGCCGCGGGTGCTGATGAACTCTGGCAGTTCGTGGTGGGTCTTGACGTCGACCGGTTTGGGGTAGGCAGCGGTGTGGCAGAACGACTGCATCACCAGGTCGGCCGAGAAGCCCAGGCAGGCCAGGTCCTTCAGTTCGTCGCGGGTCATCGGGCCGGTGGTGTCCTGCGAGCCGACCGAGGTCATGCGTGGTTCGCAATAGGTGCCCGGACGAATGCCCTTGCCTTCAGGCGCGCCGCATGCACGGCCGACCATTTTCTGGGCCAGGGTGTAGCCCTTGCCGGTATCGCCGGGTTCGACCGGCAGGCGGAACAGCGTCGACGCGGGCAGGCCCAGGGCTTCACGCGCCTTGGCGGTCAGGCCACGGCCCACGATCAGCGGAATGCGGCCACCGGCTCGCACTTCGTCGAACAGCACTTCGCTCTTGACGGTGAATTCGGAGATCACCTGGCCGTCTTTCAGGGCCTTGCCTTCGTAGGGACGCAATTCGACCGTGTCGCCCATGTTCATCTGGCTCACGTCCAGTTCGATCGGCAGCGCGCCGGCGTCTTCCATGGTGTTGTAGAAGATGGGAGCAATCTTGGCGCCCAGGCAGACACCGCCGAACCGCTTGTTCGGCACGAACGGAATGTCCTCGCCGGTGAACCACAGCACGCTGTTGGTTGCCGACTTGCGGCTCGAACCGGTGCCCACCACATCGCCGACATACGCCACCAGGTTCCCCTGGGCGCGCAGGTCTTCGATGAACTTGATCGGGCCGCGCTTGCCGTCTTCTTCAGGGGTGATGCCGTCGCGCTTGTTCTTCAGCATGGCCAGGGCGTGCAGCGGAATGTCCGGGCGGCTCCAGGCGTCGGGTGCCGGCGACAGGTCGTCGGTATTGGTTTCACCGGTGACCTTGAAGACCGACAGCGTGATGCTTTCCGGCACTTCGGGACGGCTGGTGAACCACTCGGCATCGGCCCAGCTCTGGATCACGGCCTTGGCGTTGGCGTTGCCTGCGTGGGCCTTTTCGTTGACGTCGTGGAACTGGTCGAACATCAGCAGCGTCTTCTTCAGCGCCTCGGCGGCCACGCCGCCGACTTCGGTGTCGTCCAGCAGCTGGATCAACGGGCTGATGTTGTAGCCGCCGAGCATGGTGCCCAGCAGTTCGGTGGCCTTGGCGCGGCTGAGGAGTTCGTTCTTCTCGGTGCCCAGGGCGACCGCGGCGAGGTAGCTTGCCTTGACCTTCGCGGCGTCGTCGACGCCGGCGGGCACACGGTGGGTGATGAGGTTCAGCAGGAACTCGGCCGAACCTGCCGGAGGATTCTTCAGCAGCTCGATCAGCTCGGCTGTCTGCTTGGCCGTCAATGGCAGGGGCGGGATGCCGAGGGCTGCGCGCTCGGCGACATGTTCAACGTAGGCTTGCAACATCATCGTTCTCCGTCTGGGATCGTGGGGATTTTGGGAATGGTGGGATGAGGAAAAGACTCAGGGAGTGTTCTTCATGGCCGGATCGGCAGCCTCGAACAGGCTCTTCGGCGGGTTCTTCTTGATTTCTTCGGCCATGGCGGTCTGCTGCGGGCTCTGGCATTCGTCGGCCAGCCGTTCACCCAGCTTCTGGTTCATGAGCATCGACTTGTTGCCGAGCTGCAGCCACAAGGCGCCGGCGCGAGGGTCTTCCAGGCGGATGGCGCCGGTGCGGCTGGCCACCGGATGCATGCGGTAACGGGTGCGCTGGATCTGCACGTTGAAGAAACCGGGGCGCTTTTCGTCGGCGGTGACCTGAACGTTGGCGCCCAGTTCGCAGCGGATGGCGCCGGTGTACACGCGGCCGGCGATTTCAAGGTCTTCCGGCGACAGGGTGACGTCGGTGTCCGTATCGATGGGGGTCACTTCTTCGACAGCCTTGGCGGCGGACCGGGTGATCCTGGACGGCGTCTTGCGGTGTTCGGTGGCGCGTGCGGTAGTCGACTTGGCGGCCGGCTTGGCTGCAGCCTTGGCGGCCGGCTTGGCGGCCGCTGCCGTCTTGGCCTTGGCCGGCTCCTGGGCCATGGCGGCCATCGGGACGGCGCAGGCGATCAAGGTGGCGAGAAGAAGCTTTTTCATGGAGTGACCTGGTGTTCGGGTGTTGCGCTGGAGCGGCTGAAACGGGATTCAGGTGGCGCCGGTAATGAACCAGGCGCGCGCCTGCGGCGGCAACGATCGGCCGGTACGGTGCGCGCGTTCCAGTACCTGCCAATAGTGACGGTAGCTGGCGCGGTCGTGAAGGTGTCCCGCGAAGGCGATCGGCGCCCAGTCGGCGGCCTGTGCGGCGGCGACGATGCTGGCGGCCGTATCGACCTCGGACGGGTCGGGTGCGAAGGCTTCCAGCACCGGGCGGATCTGCGCCGGGTGGATGCTCCACATGCGGGTATAGCCGAACTCGCGCGCGGCCCGGCGGGCGGCCTGGGTAATCGCTTCGCGGTCGGAAAATTCGGTGACGACGCAGTGCGACGGCACCTTGCCCGACGCATGGGCCGCCGAGGCGATGGCGAGCTTGGCCCGCACCACCAGCGGATGGCTGAATTGCCCGGCCACCCCCATGCCTGCAGCAGGAATGGCGCCGGCATGGGCCGACACGAAATCCATCAGGCCGAACGACAAGGACTGCACGCGGGGATGCGCGGCGATATCGAACGCACGGTGCACCGCACCGGGCGATTCGACGAGAACCTGCAGTGGAAGCCCCGGAGCGCCGGCAGCGTCCAGCGCACGCACTGCCCGCTCGACATCGGCCACGGTCTCGACCTTTGGAACCATCACATGGCACAGGCGGTGGCCGGCCTTGCCGACGATGGCCGCGACATCGGCCTCGAACGCAGAATGGTCGACAGCATGCACCCGCACGGCGATGCGGGCGGACGACGCAGCGGCCAGGGCCAGTTCGGTGACCAGCGCGGCATGTTCGGCTTCGGCGCCGCTGGCTGCACCGTCTTCGCAGTCGAGCGTGACGTCGAAGACGCAGGTGCCGAATTCCTCGGTCATCTCGGCCTGCAACTGCAGGCTCTTTCGCATGCGGGCCTCGACGCCGCTGTAGTGGTCGCACACCGGCAGCACGACTGCACCGGCCTGTGCGCCCAGCAGGGCCTCACGGGGATGTCGTGTGTTCAGGTCTCTCATGCCTTGCGCTGCGCCACGATGAACATGCGCGGGAACGCCAGCAACAATTTTCCGTCGGCGCGCGGCGCGTAAGCGGCAGTGATGCGGCGCAGGTATTCGGCCAGATAGCCGGCCTTGGCTTGCGCGTCGAGCGGTTCGACGAAAGGCTTCAGGCCGGTTCCGCTCACCCAGTCGACGATGGCCTGGGGCGACTCCATCGGATGCTGATACACGGTGTGCCACACGTCGACCTGCGCAGCCGTGGGCGCGAGGAGGTCGTAGTAGTCGGCCAGCGGCAGGATCGCGGTGCGCAACTTTTCGATGTCACCGATCTGTTCAGCCCAGGGCGACATGGCCCCGACTTCGCGCATGGCGCGGTGTGTGGCCTCTTGCCGGTTGTCGGGCATCTGCACCGCCAGCACGCCGCCGGGTGCCAGGCTGGCGAAAAGGCGTGGAATCAGTGTTTCATGGCCTGGCACCCATTGCAGGGATGCGTTGGCATAGATCAGGTCGGGCGCCTTGTCAGGCGTCCAGGATGCAATGTCGGACAAGTCGAAACGCACGCCGGGCAACCGCTTCACGGCGGTGGCGAGCATGGGCTTCGAGTTGTCGGTGCCGATGACTTCGGCACCAGGGAAACGGGCCACCAGCAACTCGGTGGAGTTGCCGGGGCCGCAACCCAGGTCGACCGCACGGGCGGCCTCGGCCAGTGGAACCCGCGCCAGAAGTTCGCGTGCCGGGCGCGTGCGCTCGTCTTCGAAACGGCTGTAGAGGCTGGGGTTCCAGTCGGCCATGGCTTGTGTGCGGAAGGTTTGGCTTACTTGACCAGATGGGCCACGCCGGCCTGTTCGCCCTGCAGCTCTTCCAGGGTCTTGTTGATGCGTTCCTGGCTGAAGGCGTCGATTTCAAGGCCTTCGACGATCTTGTACTTGCCGCCTTCGGTGGTGACCGGGAAGCCGAACATCACGTCCTTCGGAATGCCGTATTCGCCGTTGGAAGGCACACCCATGGTGACCCACTTGCCTTGCGAGCCCAGCGCCCAGTCACGCATGTGGTCGATGGCTGCATTGGCAGCCGAAGCAGCCGACGACGAACCACGGGCTTCGATGATGGCGGCACCACGCTTGCCTACGGTCGGCAGGAAGGTATTGGCGTTCCATTCCTGGTCGTTGATGGTCTTGGCAACGCTTTCACCGTTGATGGTGGCGAAGCGGTAGTCGGCGTACATCGTGGGCGAATGGTTGCCCCAGACGGTCAGCTTCTCGATGTCGGCGACGGCCTTGCCGGTCTTGGCGGCGATCTGGCTCGCGGCGCGGTTGTGGTCCAGGCGCAGCATGGCGGTGAAGTTTTCGCGCGGCAGGTCCGGAGCGCTCTTCATGGCGATGTAGGCGTTGGTGTTGGCGGGGTTGCCGACCACCAGAACCTTGACGTCGCGGCTGGCGACGGCGTTCAGTGCAGCGCCTTGCGCGGTGAAGATGGCGCCATTGACGGCCAGCAGTTCGGCACGTTCCATGCCCGGGCCGCGGGGACGCGAACCGACCAGCAGTGCGTAGTCGGCATCCTTGAAGGCGGTCATCGGATCGCCGTGGGCGGTCATTTCGACCAGCAGAGGGAACGCGCAGTCGTCCAGCTCCATCATCACGCCCTTCAGGGCTTTTTGCGGGCCTTCGACCGGCACTTCGAGCAGCTGCAGGATGACGGGCTGGTCCTTGCCCAGCATTTCGCCCGAGGCGATGCGGAACAGCAGGGCGTAACCGATTTGGCCGGCGGCGCCGGTAACGGCGACGCGGACGGGCTTCTTGCTCATGGGAAGGACTCCAGGGATGGGTAATGAGGAATGGTCGCCCGCCGCATGCCGCAATTCTTTTTGAGTGCCGGCATCGCCTGGACTTCGATGAATTCGAAACAGGAATTCTGGAATTCAGTCATGGCTGGGCGGACAGCGCGGGAGTGTACTGCTGATTTTTCGACCCGGTCAACTTGTCTTATGTCTTATATAAGATATGATCAGCCGCGTTTTCGGAAGTACCCACCAACAGGCCGCACCACGATGCCCCCCGCCCCGTCAGCCGCCGATCCAGTCACCGTCGAACCCATGATCGACGAAGGAGCAGCCCCCGCCTTCAGCCCGCTGTACCAGCAGATCAAGACCTTGATCCTGCAGCGCCTGGAAGCCGGCGACTGGAAACCGGGCGAAGCCATTCCTAGCGAAACAGACCTGGCCCTACGCTTCAGGGTCAGCCAGGGAACGGTGCGCAAGGCCATTGACGAACTGGCTGGCGACAACCTTTTGATCCGTCGACAAGGCAAGGGCACCTTTGTCGCAACCCACTCCGAACGCCACGTCCAGTACCGGTTCCTCAAGCTGCGCAACGACGGCGGCGAATATGAAACCTCCCAGCGCCGGGTGATGGAATGCAGGCGTACCCGCGCATCCGCCGATGTAGCCCGCGCGCTCAACCTTCGCAGCGGCGAAGCCGTTCTGCTGGTACGCCGCGCCCTGGTTTTTGCCGATGTGCCAAGAATCCTGGAAGACATCTGGCTGCCCGGCCAGACCTTCAAGGGCCTCACCGCGGAGCAGATGCTCGGCTACAAGGGCCCGACCTACGCGATGTTCGAACTGGAGTTCGGTGTGCGAATGGTGCGGGCCGAAGAAAAACTGCGCGCAGTGGCCGCCACGCCCGAACAGGCTGCGTTGCTGGCCGTAGCGCCCGGCGACCCGCTGCTGAGCGTGGAACGCCTGTCCTATACCTATAACGACGCGCCCATGGAGCTGCGCCGCGGGTTCTACCGCACTGATTCCCACCACTACCACAACCAGTTGAACTGAGCACGCCAATCAGGTTTGACCCGCATCGGCGAGCCACCTGCAATAGAATTTTGGGGTTTGCAACCCGATCAGCCGATAGTTACATCCAGAAAGCAAAAAATCCCCATGACAGCCCCCGTCAAGAAAAAGCGGCCAGAGTTCCGCAATATCAACGCTTTGACGGACCTTCCGTCCTATCGATTACCAGCAGCCGGCATCGTTTCGATCCTGCACCGCATCAGCGGCCTGATGATGGCCTTCCTGCTGCCGCTGGTGATCTGGATGTTCGACAAGACAGTCACATCCGAAATCTCGTTTGCGCAGTTCAACAGCATCTTCAACGTCGGCATCGGCGGCATCGTGCTGAAGCTGTTCTGCCTGGCTTTGATCTGGGCTTACCTGCACCATTTCATCGCCGGCCTGCGTCACCTGTGGATGGACGTGAACCACCACGCGGTCGAAAAGAAGGTCGGGGCCAACACCGCCAAGGGTGTGCTGGTCCTGAGCATCACGCTGACCGTCATCCTGGCAGCCAAGCTGTTCGGCCTCTACTGATCCCTGATCCCTCACGATAGAAAAAAGACCGGAGCACACACAGCATGTCCGTCAATTACGGTTCCAAACGCGTCGTCGTCGGCGCTCACTACGGCCTGCGCGACTGGATCGCCCAGCGTGGTACCGCCCTGCTCATGGCAGTCTTCACCATCGTGCTGCTGGCGCAAGTCATCTTCTCGCACGGCCCCATCGGTTATGACACCTGGTCGGGCATCTTCTCCGCCCAATGGATGAAGGTCCTCACCCTCGTCACCATCATCGCCCTGGGCTACCACGCCTGGGTCGGCATGCGCGACATCTGGATGGATTACGTCCAACCCGTGGTCATTCGCCTGATCCTGCAAATCGTCTCCATCTTCTGGTTGGTCGGCTGTGTCGGCTACACCGTGCAAGTGCTGTGGAGGCTCTAAAAAAATGACTTATTCCACGTCTGACATCACCAAACGCAAATTCGACGTCGTCATCATCGGCGCCGGCGGCTCGGGCATGCGTGCCTCGCTGCAACTGGCCCGCGCCGGACTGAACGTCGCCGTACTTTCGAAAGTCTTCCCCACGCGCTCCCATACCGTGGCAGCCCAGGGCGGCGTCGGCGCATCGCTCGGCAACATGAGCGAAGACAACTGGCACTACCACTTCTACGACACCATCAAGGGTTCCGACTGGCTGGGCGACCAGGACGCCATCGAGTTCATGTGCCGCGAAGCCCCGAAGGTGGTCTACGAACTCGAACACTTCGGCATGCCTTTCGACCGCAACCCGGACGGCACCATCTACCAGCGCCCCTTCGGCGGCCACACCGCCAACTACGGCGAAAAGCCGGTGCAACGCGCCTGTGCCGCGGCTGACCGTACCGGTCACGCCATGCTGCACACGCTGTACCAGAAGAACGTGGAGTCGCGCACCCAGTTCTTCGTCGAATGGATGGCACTCGACCTGATCCGCGACGACGAAGGCGATGTCGTCGGCGTCACCGCGCTCGAGATGGAAACCGGCGACCTGCACATCCTGCAGGCCAAGACCGTGCTGCTGGCCACCGGCGGTGCGGGCCGCATCTTCCAGGCTTCGACCAACGCCTTCATCAACACCGGCGACGGCCTGGGCATGGCGGCACGCGCCGGCATCCCGCTGCAGGACATGGAGTTCTGGCAGTTCCACCCCACCGGCGTGTTCGGTGCAGGCGTGTTGCTGACCGAAGGCTGCCGCGGCGAAGGCGCGATTTTGCTGAACGCCAACGGCGAACGTTTCATGGAGCGTTACGCGCCTACCCTGAAGGATCTGGCCCCACGCGATTTCGTGTCGCGCTGCATGGACCAGGAAATCAAGGAAGGCCGTGGCTGCGGTCCCAACAAGGACCACATCCTGCTGAAGCTGGACCACCTGGGCGCGGAGACCATCCGCAAGCGCCTGCCGTCTGTCGAGGAGATCGGCCACAACTTCGCCAACGTCGACATCACGCGCGAACCCATTCCCGTCGTGCCGACCATCCACTACCAGATGGGCGGCATCCCCACCAACATCAACGGCCAGGTCGTCACGCAGAACGAAGCCAACGAATCGGTGGTGGTGAAGGGCCTGTACGCGGTCGGCGAATGCTCCTGCGTGTCGGTGCACGGCGCCAACCGGCTGGGCACCAACTCGCTGCTCGACCTGCTGGTGTTCGGCCGCGCCGCCGGCAACCACATCGTCCAGTACAACGACAAGCTGAAGGAACACAAGGAACTGCCGGCCAATGCGGCCGACCGTACCTTGAAGCGCCTGAACGAACTCGAGGACTCGCAGTCCGGCGAATACGCCCAGGACGTGGCGGCCGACATCCGCGCGACCATGCAGACGCATGCCGCGGTGTTCCGCCAGCAGGCCGTGATGGACGAAGGCGTGTCGCAGATCGCGGCCATTCGGCAGCGCGTCGCCGGCATCACGCTGAAGGACAAGTCGCGTGTCTTCAACACGGCTCGTATCGAAGCGCTCGAAGTCGACAACCTGATCGAAGTGGCGCAAGCCACGATGGTCTCGGCCGCAGCCCGCAAGGAATGCCGTGGCGCCCACACCGTGGACGACTACGAACGCCCGGCCGACGACGCCGAATTCCCGCTGGGTCGCAATGACAAGGAGTGGATGAAACACACCCTCTGGTACAGCGCCACCAACAGCCTGGCCTACAAGCCGGTCCGCATGAAGCCGCTGACCGTCGCCACCGTGCCGCCCAAGGTCCGGACCTTCTAAAAACAGTCCGGCCACCCCGCGAAGGAACATCATGCAAAAGCGCACATTCAAGATCTACCGCTACGACCCGGATAAAGATGCCAAGCCGTACATGCAGACCATCGAGATCGAACTCGAAGGCAACGAACGCATGCTGCTGGATGCCCTGATCAAGCTCAAGGCCGTCGACCCCACCATCGCCTTCCGCCGCTCTTGCCGCGAAGGTGTGTGTGGCTCGGACGCCATGAACATCAACGGCAAGAACGGTCTGGCCTGCCTGACCAACCTGCGCACGCTGAAGGACCCGATCGTCATCAAGCCGCTGCCGGGGCTGCCCGTCATCCGCGACATGATTGTCGACATGACGCACTTCTTCAACCAGTACCACTCGATCAAGCCGTACCTGGTGAATGCCGATACGCCGCCCGAAAAAGAGCGTCTGCAGAGCCCCGAAGAGCGCGAAGAGCTCGACGGCCTCTACGAATGCATCCTGTGCGCCAGCTGCTCGACCAGCTGCCCCAGCTTCTGGTGGAATCCGGACAAGTTCGTCGGCCCGGCCGGCCTGCTGCAGGCCTACCGCTTCATCGCGGACAGCCGCGACAAGGCCACCGGCGAGCGCCTGGACAACCTGGAAGACCCGTACCGCCTGTTCCGTTGCCACACCATCATGAACTGCGTCGATGTCTGCCCCAAGGGTCTCAACCCGACGAAGGCCATCGGCAAGATCAAGGAACTGATGGTCCGCCGCGCGGTCTGATCAAGGTATGCAGAACGTGCAGGAAAACGAGCTCGTCGACGAGCGCTCGCTCAGCAAGTTGCGCTGGCGCTGCCGGCGCGGCCTGCTGGAAAACGACCTCTTCATAGAGCGTTTCTTTGCACGCCACGCCGAGACGCTGACGGTGCGTGAAGCGCGCGGCATGACCCAGCTGATGGACCTGTCGGACCACGATCTGATGGATCTGCTGATGGGTCGCAACCAGCCTTCCGGCGAAACCGACACGCCCGAGGCGGTCGATGTACTGAAGATGTTGAGGGCCTGAGGAGACGCCGTGCAGGCAACGCAGGCCCCCCGAGGTTTTCATGAAAGAACAGCCCCCAACCGGCACACCGGAGACGAGGCATTAACCCAAGGAAGCACATGAAGCTAGCAGACAACAAAGCCACTCTGTCGTTCGAGAACGGCAGTCCCAGCGTCGAGTTGCCGGTGTACGCCGGCAACATCGGCCCGGACGTGATCGACATCCGCAAGCTGTACGCACAAACGGGCATGTTCACCTATGACCCGGGCTTCCTGTCCACGGCGGCATGCCAGTCGGGCATCACCTACATCGACGGCGACAAAGGCGAACTGCTGTATCGCGGCTACCCCATCGAGCAGCTGGCCACCAACTGCGACTACCTCGAAACCTGCCACCTGCTGCTGTACGGCGAACTGCCGGACGCCAAGAAGAAGGCCGAATTCAACGACCTCGTCACCCATCACACGATGGTCAACGAGCAGATGCAGTTCTTCCTGCGTGGCTTCCGCCGCGACGCCCACCCGATGGCGGTCATGACCGGCCTGGTCGGCGGCCTGTCGGCCTTCTATCACGACAGCACCGACATCAACAATCCGGAGCATCGCGAAATCGCCGCGATCCGCCTGATCGCCAAGATGCCCACGCTGGTCGCCATGGCCTACAAGTACAGCATCGGCCAGCCCTTCATGTATCCCAAGAACGAGCTGAGCTATGCCGGCAACTTCCTGCACATGATGTTCGCCACGCCGTGCGAGGAATACAAGGTCAACCCGGTGCTGGAACGCGCCCTCGACCGCATCTTCATCCTGCATGCCGACCACGAACAGAACGCTTCCACCTCGACGGTGCGCCTGTGCGGTTCGTCCGGCACCAACCCGTTCGCGGCCATCGCAGCCGGCGTTGCCTGCCTGTGGGGCCCTGCCCACGGCGGTGCCAACGAAGCCTGCCTGAACATGCTGCAAGAGATCCAGGACATGGGCGGCGTGGACAAGATCGGTGACTTCATCGCCAAGGTGAAGGACAAGACCTCCGGCGTGAAGCTGATGGGTTTCGGTCACCGCGTCTACAAGAACTACGACCCGCGTGCCAAGCTGATGCAGGAAACCTGCAAGGAAGTGCTGGGCGAACTGGGCCTGGAAAACGACCCGCTGCTGAAGATCGCCGTCGCCCTGGAAAAGATCGCCCTGGAAGACGAATATTTCGTGTCGCGCAAGCTGTACCCGAACGTCGACTTCTATTCCGGCATCGTGCAGCGCGCGATCGGCATCCCGGTGCCGCTGTTCACCGCCGTGTTCGCCCTGGCGCGCACCGTCGGCTGGATCGCACAACTGAACGAAATGATCGCTGACCCCGAATACAAGATCGGCCGTCCGCGCCAGCTGTTCGTCGGTTCCGAGCGTCGTGACGTGAAGCCGATCGCCAACCGCTGATCAACCGGTTCACCGGATCTTCAAGGCCCGCTTCGGCGGGCTTTTTCATTTTTGGCGCCAACTGTCAGACGCTGGCCGCCCTCACTCTTTTAGACTCGTCACCATGACCATCAAATCCAAAGCCGCCGTGGCCTTCAAGGCCGGAGAACCCCTGCAAATCGTCGAGATCGACGTGGCGCCGCCGAAAAAAGGCGAGGTGCTGGTGCGTATCACGGACACGGGTGTCTGCCATACCGATGCCTTTACGCTCAGCGGCGACGACCCTGAAGGCCTGTTCCCCGTGGTCCTGGGCCATGAAGGCGCCGGCATCGTGGTGGAAGTCGGCGAAGGCGTGACCAGCGTCAAGCCTGGCGACCATGTCATCCCGCTCTACACCGCCGAATGCGGCGAATGCCTCTTCTGCAAGAGTGGCAAGACCAACCTGTGCGTGGCGGTGCGTGCCACCCAGGGCAAGGGCGTCATGCCCGACGGCACCACCCGTTTCTCATACAACGGCCAGCCGCTCTACCACTACATGGGCTGCTCCACCTTCAGCGAATACACCGTGGTCGCCGAGGTGTCGCTGGCCAAGATCAACCCGGACGCCAACCCGGAACAGGTCTGCCTGCTGGGCTGCGGCGTGACCACCGGCCTGGGCGCCGTCAAGAACACTGCCAAGGTGCAAGAAGGCGACACCGTCGCCGTGTTCGGCCTCGGCGGCATCGGCCTGGCGGTGATCCAGGGCGCGCAACTGGCCAAGGCCGGTCGCATCATCGCCGTCGACCTGAACCCTTCCAAGTTCGAACTGGCCAGGACCTTCGGCGCCACCGATTGCATCAACCCGAAGGACTACGACAAACCCATCCAGCAAGTCATCGTGGAGATGACCGGCTGGGGCGTGGACCACAGCTTCGAATGCATCGGCAACGTCAACGTGATGCGTGCCGCGCTCGAATGCGCTCACCGTGGCTGGGGCCAGTCGGTCATCATCGGCGTTGCAGGGGCGGGCCAGGAAATCTCCACCCGCCCGTTCCAGCTGGTCACCGGCCGCAAGTGGCTGGGTTCGGCCTTCGGCGGCGTGAAGGGCCGCAGCGAACTGCCAGGCATGGTCGAAGACGCCATGGCGGGCCGCATCCAGCTCGAACCCTTCGTCACCCACACGATGGGCCTGGATGGCATCAACGAGGCCTTCGACCTGATGCACGAAGGCAAGTCGATCCGCTCGGTCGTCAAGTTTGCCGCCTGAGGATCTTCGCACCATGTCGACGCCTATGCCCTCCTCCATCGAACTGCTCGGCAGCCACGGCTGCTTCGGCGGCGACCAGCGCTTCTACCGCCACGATTCGCGCGAGATCGGCCTGCCGATGAAGTTCGCGGTGTATCTGCCGCCTCAGGCGAAGCAAGGTCCGGTGCCGGCCGTGCTCTATCTGGCGGGGCTGACCTGCACCGAGGAAACCTTCATGGTGAAAGCCGGTGCCCAGCGCCTGGCCGCAGAGCTGGGCCTGGCGCTCATCGCTCCCGACACCAGTCCCCGGGGCACCTCGGTATCGGGGCAGGATGCCAGCTGGGACTTCGGACTCGGTGCGGGGTTCTACCTCGACGCCACCCAGGCCCCATGGGCGTCCCACTGGCGGATGGAAAGCTACCTGATCGCCGAATTGCTGCCGTTGTTGTCGACGCAGTTGCCGATCCAGCCGGGTCGGATGGGAGTGTTCGGCCACTCGATGGGCGGCCATGGCGCGCTGACGCTGGCGCTGCGGCATCCGGGCGTATTTGCGTCTGTATCGGCATTTGCGCCCATCTGCGCGCCCAGCCAGTGCCCATGGGGCGAAAAAGCATTCGGAGGCTACCTGGGCGCGGATCGTGATGACTGGCTGCGACACGATGCCAGCGCGCTGATGCGTTCGCAAACCGAAGCGCCCTACCCGGCCGGCATCCTGATCGACCAGGGCCTGGACGACAAGTTCCTGGCCGACCAGCTGTTCCCGGGCGCACTTGAAGAAGCCTGCCAGCACGTCGCACAGCCGCTGACGCTGCGCCGCCATGCGGGTTACGACCACGGCTATTACTTCGTGCAGAGTTTCATGGCGGACCACCTGGCCCACCACGCCGCCGCGCTGGCCTAGAAGGTGAAGTCCGGGATGAGGTGCATGCGCTGCTCGATGATGCGGCGTATGCACCCGGCCCGGCTCATCGATTCGCTGCTGCCGTCCTCGGTGGTGAACAGCAGCAGGCGACCCTTGGGGCTGGCCCAGACCAGCTCCCACTGTTCCCATCTCCCGCCCTGCCACGCCGCCAGGCGCACGCCGGGCATCAGCACAAGCGAAGCCGCCGCAGCCGATACACGAGCCGATGCCGGAAATGCGTTTTCATCGAACGCCACCGCCGTGGCTTCCATCGGCGCCGGCAAACCGCCTGTGACCGAGATTTCAGCCTGGCGCGGTTCGCGGCGGGTGGCAAAAGATCCGCCAGCGCCCCCGACCGCCGTACCGTGCAGATCTTCGAGCGTCCGGAAAAAGGCGCTTGCCTGGTCTGCTGGGTACCCGATGCTCTGCAGGCCCGAGCGCAGGCGCGAAAGCAGCGAAGGCATGGTGACCAGCAGCCGCTGGACATCCGCCTTGCCAAGCGTGGGCTGGGAGCTCCAGAACAGCGGCTTGACCAGCGCGAAATAACCGTCCGGGTCGTTGGCCCCGCCTGCTCCGCCCCCCGAGGAAGCCTGGGCCTGCGCAATGACTTCCGACCAGGGGCCCATGACGAAGTCGCGCACCGACGCGGGCACGCCCTCGATCTCAGGCCATGACGCGATTTCTGCGGCTATGCGCTGCGTCTCGCCCGCCTGCACGACACCGCTCTGGTTCGGCGTGGCCGCAAGCGCAGGGAACGCGGGCGGCGCCGAAGCCGCAGGGACGGCGGATTCCGACGGCGTCACCCCGGCCTGCCTGAGCAACCGGGAAAGCCGCCGGTATTCGGATGCCAGCTCCGGCCCCAGCGCCAGGCTGAGGTGCTCCATCCACAGGCTGCGAACGGCTTCATTGACCCCTGCACGCTCGGCCACGGAACGCACCGCACGCGCCACCGTTTCGGGGGTCAGCGGACTGGCGTCGAGGCGCGCTTCACGGAAACCCAGCGCGCCGGATGCCAGCGCCGTGAATTCACGCAAGGGGTCTTGCCAGGCTTCGAATGCAGGCACGACCATGCCCGGATCGTCCGTTCGTTCCGACTGCAACTGCCATTGCCGCATGGCAACCTGCAGCGCGGTCGGGAATTCACTTTCGAAAAAATCGGATTTCTCGGCCAGAAGCTGACGCGCCTGGCTGGCGATGGCCGCCACCACGTCGCCCTGGCCGCTGCGGTGGGCCAGTTCGTACAGACTCTTACGGGCCCGCGCAACGAGCTCGGCCATCAGAACCCCGCTGTGCGACACCGCATCGTCGATGCAGATGTCCAGGGGGTTGCGTGTGACCGGGGATGCGTTGGGCTGGCTCATGGGTGTTTTTTCTGGGCCGCCGGCAAGTAATCTGGACAACCTGTTTGTTTATATCAGCCCAATGCCTTGAAACGCACGCGCTTGGGCTTGGCGCCCTCTTCACCGAGACGCTTCTTTTTGTCAGCTTCGTACTCTTGGTAATTGCCGTCGAAGAAGGTCCACTGGCTGTCGCCTTCGGCGGCCAGGATGTGCGTCGCGATACGGTCCAGGAACCAGCGGTCATGGCTGATGACCATCACGGTGCCGGCGAATTCCAGCAAGGCGTCTTCCAGTGCGCGAAGGGTTTCCACGTCCAGATCGTTCGATGGTTCATCGAGCATCAGCACGTTGCCACCGGCAATGAGCGTCTTGGCAAGGTGCAGGCGGCCGCGTTCACCACCTGACAGGCTGCCGACCTTCTTCTGCTGGTCGCTGCCATTGAAGTTGAAGCGGCCTGCATAGGCACGGCTGGCCATCTGGAACTTGCCGATGTTGATCATGTCCAGGCCACCCGAGATGTCTTCCCAGACGGTCTTGTCATTGGCCAGTTCGTCACGATGCTGGTCGACGAAAGCAGCCTTGACGGTCGTGCCGATGACGACTTCGCCCGAATCCGGCTGTTCGCGCCCGGCGATCAGCTTGAAGAGCGTCGACTTGCCGGCACCGTTAGGGCCGATGATGCCGACGATTGCGCCGGGTGGCACGGTGAAGCTCAGGTTGTCGATGAGAACGCGGTCGCCGAAGCTCTTGCTGACGCCGTGGAACTCGATCACCTGGTTGCCCAGGCGGTCGGCCACGGGAATGAAGATTTCCTGCGTTTCGTTGCGCTTCTGGTATTCGTAGTCGGACAGTTCCTCGAAACGGGCGATACGTGCCTTGCTCTTGGCCTGGCGGCCCTTCGCGTTCTGGCGCACCCACTCCAGTTCCTTCTTCATGGCCTTGGCGTGGGCGTCCTCGCTCTTCTGCTCACCTTCCAGGCGGGCGTTCTTCTGCTCCAGCCAGTTGGTGTAGTTGCCCTTGTAGGGAATGCCGCGCCCACGATCGAGTTCCAGAATCCATTCGGCGGCGTTGTCGAGGAAATAACGATCGTGGGTAATGGCCACGACGGTGCCGCTGAAACGCTGCAGGAACACTTCCAGCCAGTCCACCGATTCAGCGTCCAGGTGGTTGGTGGGTTCGTCGAGCAGCAGCATGTCGGGTTTGGACAGCAGCAGCTTGCACAGCGCGACACGTCGCTTTTCACCGCCGGACAGCACGCCGATGTTGGCGTCCCAGGGCGGCAGGCGCAGCGCATCGGCGGCGATTTCAAGCTGGTGTTCCGAGTCGGTGCCGGCCGCGGCAATTACCGCTTCGAGCTTTCCCTGCTCGGTGGCGAGAGCGTCGAAATCGGCGTCTTCCTCGGCATACAGGGCATAGATTTCTTCGAGGCGGGCCTTGGCTGCGTTGACTTCACCCATGGCTTCCTCGACGGCCTGGCGCACGGTGTGGGTCGGGTCGAGTTTGGGTTCCTGGGGCAGGTACCCGATCGACAGGCCGGGCATCGGCAATGCCTCGCCTTCGATTTCCTTGTCGATGCCGGCCATGATCTTCAGCAGCGTGGACTTGCCGGAACCGTTCAGGCCCAGCACGCCGATCTTGGCGCCAGGGAAAAACGAAAGGGAGATGTCCTTCAAGATCTGCCGCTTGGGCGGCACGGTCTTGCTGACATGGTTCATGGTGTAGACGTACTGGGCCATCTGTATTGGTGCTTATTTGCGGCTGCCTGGCAGCGGTTGACGATTGTTGATTGGCCGGAGTCGGCCATGGCCATAGTTTCTCATGGCCGGACCATGAGGTCGCTTCGTCCAGGCCGCCCGCGCCGGGGGCGATTTTTCGGTGGTTCCTTCGCATTCGTGGAAACGTTTGTCGGACTCATGCCAAACCATGACCGACTTTCAAACTCAAAGGCAAATGCCATGGCTTTTCCTGCCGCCCCATCCACATCCCGGGCCATCCGGATTCCCGCATCGACGAACGTCAATCCTCCCGCAATCAAACCGCATACAGAACCGGCCGGGATGAACAGCCTGCCGCCGGAACTGCTGCTCAAGATTGCCTCTCATCTCTCGACGCCCGCCGACTTCGCCCATTTCGGCCAGGTCGACCAGCGAACCCATGCGGCGCTGGAAGGGTCGCTCGAACAAGCGGCCCTACACGGCATTTTCATCAAGCCGACCATGGACGGCTTGTATGCCGCCAAGTCCTTTTCCCAGGTCCTGCCCTGGGTGAAAAGGGCGGTGGCAATGCTGACCCGCACCGACAAACCGCGAACCGATCTCGACAATCGACTGCTGGGCGCTTTGCTGAAAAAGCTGACGAATAACAACTCATGGCAAGTTCCGGAATCCGAAAGACTGGCGGCACTGGCTGTCGCCGCCAGCCTCGGCCCGTTGGCGGCCAGCATGACGCGCCGTGACGCCCGCCACTACACCGAATGGAACGCAGGCATCCATGAAGCCTGGCGGCAGACGGCCCTCGCGCTGACCGGATCCGCCGTGCCGGGCGAACACGCGGGAAGGCTGGCTGCGCTGGAGGCCTGCGTTCCGCCCGGGTCGGCGACCCGGGTGACGGAGACGAAGCGCTATCTGCAATCGCTGGCACCGGGACAGACGGTGGCGCAACGCTTCAGCGCCGGCATCTTCAGGAATCAAACGTCACGCAACACGACTGTTTGATCCGAACCCGGCGGATGCGGTGCTGCGCCGCCGGAAGTTCATGCGACAATCGCGACTCGCCGCCGGGCACAGTTACCCACGGCGCCGGCAATCTGCCGGGGATGACGAAGGCGGCGGACCCAGACAGGGGCCGCAAGCGCCTTCCGGCTCCCACTCTCGAAGACACATCAGCCTAATACTGGCCCCTTGCTTACATCAGCATCGTGGCAGGCCGATGTCCTCGTGCCCTGGTTGGGGCACCACAACATGACCTTTGACGAACTGAACCTGGCCCCGGCAATTCTCCAAGCCGTGACCGAGCAGGGCTACACCTCGCCCACCCCTATTCAGGCGCAAGCCATTCCGGTCGTGCTGCAAGGCCACGACCTGCTGGCCGGCGCACAGACCGGCACCGGCAAGACCGCCGCCTTCACGCTGCCGCTGCTGCAGCGCCTGGCCGACGGCGAACCCGCCAAGAACCGCCACGGCAACAAGGGCGTGCGCGCCCTGGTGCTGACGCCCACCCGCGAACTCGCGGCGCAGGTCGAGGAATCCGTCCGCACCTACGGCAAATACCTCAAGCTCAGTTCCACCGTCATCTTCGGCGGCGTGGGCATGAACCCCCAGATCGACCGCATCCGCAGCGGTGTCGACATCCTGGTGGCCACCCCCGGTCGCCTGCTCGACCTGCAGCAGCAAGGCCATCTCGACCTGTCCACCGTCCAGGTGCTGATCCTCGATGAAGCCGACCGCATGCTCGACATGGGTTTCATCCACGACGTCAAGAAGATCCTGGCCCTGGTGCCCAAGGAAAAGCAGAGCCTGCTGTTCTCGGCCACCTTCAGCGATGAAATCCGCGAACTGGCCAACGGCCTGCTGAAGAACCCGCAAAGCATCCAGGTCACCCCTTCAAACACCACCGTGCAGCGCATCACGCAAGTGATCCACCCGGTAGGCCGCGGCAAGAAGAAGGCCCTGCTGGCGCACATCATCAACCTCCACAACTGGAGCCAGGTGCTGGTGTTCACCCGCACCAAGTTCGGCGCCAACAACGTGGCCGAGTTCCTGGAAAAGAACGGCATCACCGCCATGGCGTTGCACGGCAACAAGAGCCAGTCGGCCCGTACCCAGGCGCTGGCAGGCTTCAAAAGCGGAGACATCCGCGCGCTGGTGGCCACCGACATCGCGGCCCGCGGCATCGACATCGACGAACTGCCGCACGTCGTCAACTACGAAATCCCCAACGTCCCTGAAGACTACGTCCACCGCATCGGCCGTACCGGCCGTGCCGGCAACGACGGCGCCGCCGTCAGCCTGGTGTGCATGGACGAAGAAGGTTTCATGTACGAGATCGAGCGCTTCAGCAAGCAGAAGATCGCGGTAGAAGTGGTCGACGGTTTCGGCCCTGAAGAAGGCGAACGCGCCGAACCCATCGCCATGGGTCGCCAGACCATCTGGGGTGGCGCCGGCAAGCCGCCTAGCCGCGAAGTCATGGCCGCGGCGGCCAAGGCTGCGCGTACCGAAATGATGCAGCGCATCCGCGACAACAAGGCCGGCCAGGGTGCCGGCGGCGGCAACGGCGGCGGCGGTGGCAACGGTGGCGGCGGCCAGTCCGGCCCGCGCCGTGGCGGCAACGGCGGTGGCGGTGGGCAAGGTCCCCGACAGGGCCAGGGCCCGCGCCAGGGCGGTCCTCGCCAGGGTGGTGGCGGCTTCGGCGGTGGCAACGGCGGCGGCAACTTCGGCAACAACGGTGGCGGCTTCAACGGCCAGAACCGTGGTCCGCGCGTCGACCGTGGCGACTTCGAAAACCAGCCACCAGTGCCGCGTGAAGAGCGCCAGCCGCGCCATCACGGCAATGCCATCAGCCCGTCGCAAGCCGACCAGCTGGCGCATCGCCGCGCTGAATCGCTCGGCAATGTGAGCATGGCCGGCCAGCCCGATCCCCTGCGCACCAGCGTGGACAGCATGGCTGGTCGCGGTCGTCGTCCAGGCGGCGGCGGTGGTAACGGCGGTGGTGGCGGCGGCGGCTATGGCCGTCGCTCCGGTGGCGGTGGTGGTGGTGGTGGTGGTTTCGGCGGCGGCGGCGGCGGTGGCGGTGGCCGTAGCGGCGGCGGCGGCGGTGGCCGTTTCGGTCGCTGATCCAGCCCTGCTGAATCCGTAAAAAAAAGCCCCCGGTGTCGTCCTCGACCCCGGGGGCTTTTCAGTTGGCGATCACCCTCAAGCCGTCTTGTGGCCGCTGACCCGTTGCCCGGCATCCTGCGGCAGGCTCCACGCGTCGACCAGCGACAGCAAGGTCAGCAAGGCCATCACCAGCAACGCCACCCGGAAGTCGACCGCGCCCGGCGTGCCGGAGTGACCGCTGAACATTTCGCCCAGACGCAGCGCCAGTGCCCCCAGTGCAATGCCCAGGCCGGCGCTCAGTTGCTGGAACATGCTGAACAGGGTGCTGGCGCCGCCCGCCTGGTCCTTTGACGTATCGGCAAACGCCAGCGTACCCACCGCGGTGAACTGCATCGAACGGGTCATGCCGCCGAAGACCAGCACCACCACCATCAAGGGCAATGGAGTGTCGGCCGACAGAAAGGCGCAGCCGACAAAACCCAGCGTGGCCAGCAAGCCGTTACCCAGCAACGTCGACCTGAAACCGAAGCGCCGCAGCACCCAGGTGGTGGCCGGCTTGATGCCCAGATTGCCGGCGAACAGCGCCAGCATCAGCAGCCCCGACTGCACCATGCCGAAACCGAAACCCAGCTGAAACATCAAGGGCAGCAGAAACGGCGCACTGCCGATTGAAATACGCGAAAGACTGCCGCCCACCGCCGACGCCCGAAAGGTCTGCACACCGAACACCGAGAAGTTCAGCAAAGGGTGCGCCGCGCGCCGGAAATGCCACACGGCGAAGGCCATCGACAGCAGGCCGACGCCGCCTACCGCCGCCACCAGCCGCGGGTCGGGCGCCTGCTGGGTGACCATGTCCAGCGCCACCATCAGGGCGCCGAGGCCCGCGCCGCTGGCCACGAAACCCAGCCAGTCGAAGGGGCGCTTGCCGCCGGCCTCACCGTCGATCCAGCGCAGCGCCAGCACCATCGCCACCAGGCCCAGCGGCAGGTTGATGAAGAAGATCCAGTGCCAGCTCCAGGTGCTGGCGATCCAGCCACCCAGCGGCGGCCCCAGCAGCGGCGCCGCAAGCCCGGGCCAGGTGATGGTGGCGATGGCTTTCACAATGCCTTCACGCGGCGTGGTCCGCAGCACCACCATGCGGCCGACCGGCACCATCAGCGCTCCGCCGATACCCTGCAGGATGCGCGCCGCCACGAACGCCGGCAGGCTCTGCGACAGCCCGCAGGCCAGTGACGCCAGCGTGAACACCAGCACCGCACTCGCGAAAACGGGCCGCGGGCCGAAGCGGTCGGCAACCCAGCCGCTGACCGGAATGAACACCGCCAGCGCCAGCAGATAGGCACTGACCCCGGCCGACAAGGCGACCGGCGCCACCCCGAAACTGTCCGCCATGGCGGGTACGGCGGTGGCGATCACGGTGGCGTCGAAGTTCTCCATGAAGAACGCCGAAGCCACCAGCAGCGCGACCTTGCGGCTGCGATTCGTGGATACGTCGGAAGTCATGGGCGGCCAGCTCAGCCTGGGGTCAGCGTTCGATACTGCGGTTCCAGCGGCTGTTCCACGCCGGGCGATTGGCGTTGATGCTCACCCAATCCACCGTGACCGCGTTCTTCAGCCACGCGGTGATCTGCGCGACCTGTGCCACGCCTTCCTTCACGACGGGAGCCTTCGGGTTGGTCGGCACGATGTTGCCGTGTTCAAGCATGTTGGCCTGCGCCTGCGGGCTCAGCAGAAACTCCGCCAGCTTCTGCGACAGCTCGGGTTCGCTGTTGTTGGCGATGACGCACTGGGCGACCATCAGCAGCACCGAGCCTTCCTTGGGCTGCGCGTATTCCACCGGAATGCCGCGCTGCTTCAGCGCCGCAACCGCGCTCGGTGTCAGCGGGAACATGGCGGCCTCGCCGGTCTGCACCATCTCGGAGATCTTGGCTGCGCTGGGGATGTACTCCAGCACGTTCGGGCCCACGGTGGTCGGCCAGGCCTTGAAGCCGGGTTCGACGTTGGTGTCGGTGCCGCCCTGGATGCGGTTGAACATCAGGAAGCCGTGCAGCCCGAACGACGAAGACGTGATCGAAGGGAACACCAGCTTGCCCTTGTACTTGGGGTCGGCCATGTCCATCCACGACGTGGGCGGCGCCCACCCCTTTTCGGTGAACATCTTCTTGTTGTAGGCCAGGCCGGTCATGCCCAGGCTGATGGAACTGGCCATGTCGTCCTTGAAGCGGGCGACCGGGTAGATGTCCTTCAGGTTGGGGTTGGGCAGCTGCTTCTGGCACAGGCCCATGCCGATGGCGCGCACCATCACGCCGTCGTCCAGGTACATCACATGCATCTGGGGTTTGTCCTTGTTGGCGGTGGCCTTGGCCAGGATGTCCGACGAGGTGCCGGGCACCACCACCACCTTGACGTTGTTCTGCTTCTCGAAGGCGGGGAACACGTATTGCGTGTATGCCTTCTCCATCGTGCCGCCGTTCATGCCGATGTAGAGCGTCTTGGTCTGTGCGACCGCCGCGCCGCACAGGCTCAGGCCGGCTGCGAGGGCCAGCAGGCTGCGGCGGACACCGCCCTGGCGAAAGGAAAAATCAGCGAAAGTCATGTTTCATCCTTGGGTTGATACGGGGATTGGCAAAGCGTGGGCGGGCGCGAAACGCCCGATGGAAAACGTGTCGATGGGTGTGCTGCTGGCGCCGTCGCGCACCAGCTCGGCCAGCACCTCGCCGGCCGCCGGCCCGATCTGGAAACCGGCGCCGGAGAACCCGAAACCATGCAGCAGTCCCGGTGTCGTGGCGCTGCGTGACAGCACCGGCTGGCGGTCGGGCAGATAGCCTTCGGTGCCGCTCCAGGTCCGGATGATCTGTGCGTTGCGCAGTTGCGGAATCAGCTCGATGGCCTGGCCGGTGAGCGCCACGATGGCCTGCTGGCTGGATCGCGCCCGGTCGGCGTCCAGCGCCAGTCCCGGCCCGCCGCCCAGCACCAGGTTGCCGCGTGCCACCTGCCGGCCATACACGCCGCCGCCCTCCACGCCCAGGCTCCAGTTCATGAAGAAAGGCATCGGCGCGGTGACCGCCATCGCCGGATGTCCGGAACGCAGCGGCACGGGTTCGCCGAACTGCGCGGCCAGCGTGCCGGCCCAGGCACCGGCGCAGTTGAGCAGGTGCGGCGCGAACACTTCCAGCCGGTCGGCGGAGCGCAGGCAGAAACGGATGCCGTCGAACGACACCTCGTCGACCGGCGTGTTTTCGAAGATGTGGGCCCCGGCGTCGCGCGCCGCGCGGCCGAAGGCGGGCGACACCAGGCGCGGATTGGCCTGGCCGTCTTCCGGGCACAGCGAGCCGCCGATGGCCCGTTCACCGAGCCACGGACATTCGCGCCGCAACCGGTCGCGTGACCACAGTTCGATGTCCAGGCCGAAGTCGCGGGTCGTCTCGCGGTAGCGCTCCAGAGCCGCCATGTCGGCCTCGCTGCGGGCAATCTTGAAATGGCCCGAACGTATGTATTCGCCGTCGATGCCGATCAGTTCCGGCAAGCGGCCCCAGATGCCGTGCGCCCGCTGCGTCAGTGGCATCTGCCCCAGCGCGCGGCCCTGGCGACGCACGCCTCCGTAGTTCACGCCACTCGAACGCGAACCGCACAGGTCGCGTTCGAGCAGGGCCACCGTGAAACCCATGCGCCGCAGCGCCAGCGCTGCCGACGTGCCGACGATGCCGCCGCCGACGATGGCGACATCGGTGTAGAGCGTCCTGTTCATGCGGTTTCGTCTCCTGCGGCCACCGTCATGCCCATCGGTATCGGCTTGATCGGCGCCTGGCCCCGCAACCGGCCGACCTGCGCCACCGGCACGCCCGCCGCGTGCGCCAGCAGTTCGGCCGCCGCCACGCCGCACATGCGGCCCTGGCAGCGACCCATGCCGACACGGGACAGGGCCTTGAGACGGTTCATTTCCTGCGCCCCGGTCTGCCGCACCACCTGGCGCAAGTCGCCGGCGGTGATGTTCTCGCAGCGGCAGACCACCAGGTCGTCCGGTGCCTGCGCTGCCCACCCGGTCGGGAAAGGAAACGCTCTTTCGAGGCCACGCCGGAACGGCATCAGGCCGGCCAGCTTCGATTCGAGTTGCGCGGCCCTGCCCTTGTCGATGGACACACCTTCATCGGCCAGCAGCGCCAGCGCGGCGCGTTCGCCGGCCCACTCGGCGGCATCCGCACCCATGATGCCGGCGCCATCGCCTGCCAGGTACACACCGTCGATGCTGCTGCGACCCGCCGCATCGCGTTCGGGAAGATGAGCGCGCTGCACCGGCGAAAAACCGAAGCGGCAACCCAGCAGGTCGGCCAGCTGGCTTTCGGACCGCAGCGCATGGCCGAAGCCGACGGCATCGCAAGCCAGCGTCCTTTCAGTCCCGCCGTGGTCGAACACGACGGCCTCGACATGTCCGTCACCCAGCATCCGCAGTGGTTGCACGCCCCGATGGACCGGCACGCCGTGCGTCTGCAGCCAGCCCAGGTAATACAGGCCCTTGCCGAAGGTGACCGGCTGGGTGACCAGCCCCGGCAAGGCGGCGGCCTGGTCCAGCAGGCCGGACGTGTCCAGCACCGCGACCACCTTGGCGCCGGCCTTGGCGTATTGGTACGCCACCAGGTACAGCAAGGGGCCGCTGCCCATGAAGACGACCTTCGAGCCGATGGCGCAACCCTGGAACTTCAGCGCCACCTGCGACCCGCCCAGGCTGTAGACGCCCGGCAGCGTCCATCCAGGAACCGGCAGGATGCGGTCGGTCGCCCCGGTCGCGACGATCAGCCGCTGCCAGGGCACGCTGCGGGTGACGGCGGTGGGTGCATGCAGCACGTCCAGGCTGCCGGCCTGGGCGTTCCACACCAGGCTGTCGGGCCGATAATCGATGCGGTCCATCACACCGTCGATGGCCGCATGCACGGCCACCGCACGGCCGGCCTCGGTGCCGTAGAGCTGCTCGGCCGGACGTTTGAAATGGGCCGGCGGCCGGCGATAGATCTGGCCGCCCGCGCGCGCCGCTTCGTCCAGCAGCACCGGCCGCAGGCCGTGCGCCACCAGCGTCTGCGCGGCACGGATGCCGGCCGGCCCGGCGCCCACGATGACCGGCGCGATCTTCATGGCAGCGCCTGCCCGGTCAGCACCGCCAGGCCTTCGGTGACGAAGGTCGAACAGGCCCGCAACGCAGCGCCGTCGGCCGTGCGTACCCAGCAATCCTGGCAGGCACCCATGAGGCAGAAACCGGCTCGCGGCTGGCCGCTGAATTCGTTGTGGCGCAGGTGGCACTGCAGCCCGCCCTGGGTCAGCACGGCGGTCAGCACGGTGTCGCCGGCCAGCGCGGTGGCGGGCCGTCCGTCCACGGTGAAATGAACCGGCGCCCTTTCGGTCTCGGCCAGGCGTTGCATCAGTGCTTGCCCACCAGGATGCGGTCCAGGCCGTACAGCCGGTCCAGTATCACCATGGCACAGGCGGTCACCGCCACCATGAGGGCCGACACCGCCGCCATCAGCGGGTCGATGGACTCGGTCGCGTACATGTACATGCGCACCGGCAGCGTCACCGTGCTGGGCGAGGTGACGAAGATCGACATCGTCACTTCGTCGAAGCTGTTGATGAAGGCCAGCATCCAGCCGCCGGTCACGCCCGGCAAAATCATCGGCAGGGTGATGCGGGTGAACACCGTCGACTGCGAAGCCCCCAGCGACAGCGCCGCATGCTCCGCGCTGCGGTCGAAACCGACCAGCGCCGCGACCACCAGCCGCAGCGTGTAGGGCGTGACGATCAAGGCATGCGCCAGGATCAGGAAACCAAAACTGCCGGTGCCGCCGACCAGGGCGAACAGCCGCAGCAGCGCCACGCCCAGCACCAGGTGCGGAATGATCAGCGGCGACAAGAACAACGCGTTGATGAAGTCGCGCCCCGCGAACTTGTAGCGGGTGATCGCCAGCCCCGCAGGCACTGCCAGCACAGTGGCGATGGTGGCCGACGCCAGCGCCAGCCACAGGCTGTTCCAGAACGACTGCATGAAGTCTGGATGCACGAACACCGCCCGGAACCAGCGCAACGAGAACTCGGTCGTCGGCAGCGTCAGCGTGTTCTCGGGCGTGAACGCCACCACACACACCACCAGCAGCGGCGCCAGCATGAAGGCGATCACCAGTGCGTTGAAGGTCAGGGCGATCGGCCCGTTCTTGCTCATCTGGCTCATGGCATCAACCTAACGATTTCTTGTAGCGGCCCTCGACGAGCCGGTTGTAGCTGAGCATCACCAGCAGGTTGGCCACCAGCAGGATCAGCGCCACCGCTGCGCCCAGCGGCCAGTTGAGTTCGTGCAGGTATTCGTCGTACACCACAGTCGCGACCATCTTCAGCCGGCGTCCGCCCAGCAGGCCCGGAATGGCAAACGAGCTGGCCGACAGGCCGAACACGATCAGGCTGCCCGACAGGATGCCGGGCATCACCTGCGGCAGCACGATGCGGCGCAGCGTGGTGAACGGCGAGGCCCGCAGCGACAGCGCGGCGTTCTGCACACCCGGGTCCAGCTTCTGCAGCGAGGTCCACACCGGTATCACCATGAAGGGCAGCATCACGTGCACCAGTGCGATGACGATGGCGGTCTCGGTATAGAGCAGCTTGACCGGCCCCAGGCCCAGCGCCTGCAGCAGCCCGTTGACCAGTCCTTCCGGCCCCAGCAACATGCTCCAGCCAAACGCCCGCACCACCACCGACACCAGCAGCGGCGCCAGCACCACCAGCAGCAATATCGAGCGCCACGGGTTACCCATGCGGCTCAGCACATAGGCCTCGGCCGTGCCCACCACCACACAGATCAGCGCCACCACGGCGGAGATCCAGAAGGTGCGCCAGAAGATGCCGTAGTAATAGCTGTCGCCGAACACCAGCCTGTAGTGCTCCAGCGTGAACTCCCCCGCCTTCGGCCCCGTCGCCGGGTCGTAGACGTTGAACGACAGCACCGCCGTCAGCGCCAGCGGCACCAGCAGCAGCAGCGTGAACAGCAGCAGCGCGGGGCCCGTCAGCCACCACGGCGTGGCCTTGCGGGCCATCGATGGGCCGGACTGGCTCATGCGGCCACCGGCTGTTCGAGCGCCAGCACGCGGGTGCAGCTGTCCGGCCAGTCGATGCCGGTCGACTGGCCTTCTTCCAGCATGGTGCGGCCGTCGTTGGCGCACAGCACCGTCAGTTCGCCGACCGAAGTCTTCATGCGGTAGAGCCACTGGCTGCCCAGGAAGAAGCGCTCGACGACGTCGCCGTCGAGCCGGCCGGCACCGCCCGCCACCAGCTGCAGTTTTTCAGGCCGGATGGTCAGCAGCACCGCCGCACCCGGCCGGAACCCCGGTTCGCGCAGCGCCACCGCCAGGCCGCCGACCCGCACGAACTGCTGGTCTCCGCTGTCCTCGACCCGGCCTTCCAGCAGGTTCGCCTTGCCGACGAAGGTCGAAATGAAGCGGGTGCGCGGGTGTTCGTAGACCTCGTAGGGCCTGTCGATCTGCGTGGCCCGGCCGCCTTCCATCACCACCACCCGGTCGCTGACCGACATGGCCTCGCTCTGGTCGTGCGTCACCATCACCGTGGTGGTGCCGACCTTGCGCTGGATCTGGCGAAGTTCGAACTGCATTTCCTCGCGCAGCTTGGCGTCGAGGTTGGACAGCGGCTCGTCCAGCAGCAGCACCGGCGGCTCGATCACCAGCGCCCGCGCCAGTGCCACGCGTTGCCGCTGGCCGCCCGACAGCTCGCGCGGATATTTGTCGGCGTGGGCCTCGAGGTGCACCAGGCCCAGCGCGTCGCGCACACGCTCGGCGCGTTCGGCCTTGGGGCACTTGCGCATCTCCAGGCCGAAACTGACGTTGTCCTTCACCGTCATGTGCGGGAACAGCGCATAGGTCTGGAAGACGATGCCCAGGCCGCGACTGTTGGCCTTGGCGTTGGTGATGTCGCGGCCGTCCAGTTCGATGCGGCCCCGGGTCACCGCCTCGAAGCCGGCCACCATCTGCAGCGTGGTGGTCTTGCCGCAACCGGAGGGACCGAGCAGCGACACGAACTCGCCCTTTTCAACCGAAAGGTTCATGTCGGCCACGGCGCAGGTGTCGCCGTAGAACTTGGTGACGCCGGTGAGCTGGAGAAATGACATGGGACGACCCGCTTTCCAGAGATGAAGACTGAGCGCCGCACATGGCGCCTGACACTTTCAAATCTATTGCAAGTAGCGGACCAGTTCGATCAGGGTCTTCCGCACAACGGAATGTTTCAATCATTTATTCCATTCAATGGAATATGATAAAAAATATCGTTGAAAACATTTCGGAAGTTGGAACCGTGACCGAATCAAATGCAGCAGCCGGCGGCGTGCAGAGGTTGTTCCTGGTGATGCGTGCACTCACCAGGGTGCAGTCGGAGGGCGGCCGGGTCACCCAATTGGCGCGCGACGTCGGCCTGACCCAGGCAACCGTGCACCGTTTGCTGCAATCGCTGGCGGCCGAGGGCATGGTCGAGCAGGACGAACGCAGCAAGCGCTACCGCCTGGCCATCGACTTTTTCGCGCTGGCCGCACAGGCCGGCAACCCCGGAGACCTGCGAACGCTCTGCCGCCCTGCCTTGTTGCGGCTGAGCGCAAGCCTGGGGGACAGCATCTTTTTGCTGGCACGCGCCGGTTTCGATGCGGTCTGCCTCGACCGCAGCGAAGGGCCGTTCCCCATCCGCACCTTTACCGGAGACGTCGGCGGCCGGGTAGCCCTGGGCGCCGGCCAGGGCGCGCTGGCGATCCTGGCGTTTTTGCCCGAGGTCGAACGCGACGAGGTGATCCGCTTCAACCTGCCCCGGGTGCGGGAATACGGCGTCTACGACGAAGTGCAGCTGCGGACCGAGATCGACCGCGTGCGCCTGAACGGCTTCGCCGGCCGCAGCAGCGGCATGCTCGACGGCATGGCCGGCGTCGCGGTGCCGGTACTCGACCGCGAAGGGCGCGCAGTCGCCGCCCTGTCGGTGGGGACCATCGCGGACCGGCTCAACGCCGAGCGCCTGCCGACCGTGGTCGAGCTGCTGAAACGCGAGGCCGCGGCCATCGGCTTCAAGGTCAATCCGTTCGACGTCTCGCTGCGCCGGCCGGCCCAGATCCTGTCCGGACAGCCTAGCGCGCCGCCGTTGGGGTCTCCTCCGCCGTCCTGACTTTCTGCGCCCACCAGTTCCAGCCCGCCCCCAGCGCCATCAGCACGCTGGTCGCGAAGAACACGCTGCGCATGCCGTAGTGCCCGCCGACGAAGCCGCCCAGCACCGGGCCCGCCACCTGGCCCACGTATTGCGACGAGATCGAATAACCCAGCATGCTGCCCGCCACCGCAGCCGGCACGCTGTGGCGGATCACGGCTGCGATGCACGGCAGCAACCCTCCCAGCGACAGTCCCATCAGGAAACGCAGCACCACCAGTTGCCAGCCTTCGGTGACAAACGCCTGCGGCACCAGCAGCACTGCCGAAACGGCCAGGCAGCCGATGATCACGTTCCAGTGGCCTACCCGGTCGGCCAGTCGGCCCAGGCGCGCGGCCGACAAAATGCTGCCAAGCGCGGCGGCCGACATCACGAAGCCGGCCATCACCGTCACCCGCGCCGGGTCGGCCACCAGTTGCGCGACATAGACCGTGATGATCGGTTCGATGGACATGTTGGCCAGCATCAGCAGCATGCCGGTGAACAGCATGGCGGCAACGGGTCGTCTGTCCGGCACGCCGGACCAGCTCGCGGCCTGTTTTTTCAGGGCCTCGCCGGGCGGCCGGCGTTCTTCGCGAATCAGGAAGAGCGTCGCCAGGAAGGCGATGAAGATCACCGCGCCGGCACCGAAGAAGGTCCAGCGGATGCCGATCAGCGGCGGCAGGAATCCGCCGATCAGCGGGCCGACCAGGTTGCCGGCCATGATGGCCGACGACATGGTGCCCAGCGCCCAGCCGGTTCGGTGCTTCGGCGTCTGCGTGGCGACCAGCACCATCGAACCCGAGGCGTAGCCCCCGAGCAGGCCGGCCAGCAGGCGGAGGCCTACCAGCTGGTAGACGTTCTGGGCCAGGCCGATCAGGGCCATCGCGACGGCCATTCCGAGGCTGGCGCGGATGAGCATTAGCTTGCGCCCGTGGCGGTCGGCCAGGCGTCCCCAGAGCGGGGCGACCAGCGCTGCGGTGGCGAAGGTGGCACCGAAGGCGATGCCCGACCATTGCACGATGGCCGCGTGGTTCTTCACACCCAGCTGCTCCACGTACAGCGGCAAAAAGGGGAGCAGCAGGGTCATCGCCACGATGGTGGTGAAGGAGCCGAACATGCAGACGGCCAGGTTGCGGCGCCAGGAGGCCGAGCCGGCTTCTTCTTCGATAGGGAACTTGGTGGACATGTGGCGAGCATTGTCCCGCCTGGGGTTGCCGGGGTGGCTGTCATGTTGCGATGGGAGCCATCTTGGGTCTTGTCCGGTTTTTCGCCCGGTTGGATCGAAGCCCGACTTCGATCAGCTCAACGATGCACAGCCGAAGCCCAAACCGCCTCGGCCAGCGAATGCAACCGCCGCTTCGGCCGGTTCAGCCGAACCTCGAACCGCACCTCCATCTTCCGATCCCCGGCCAAAGCCATACGCCCGGCCTTGCATTCAGCCTGCACCATCGACCAGGGCAGCCACGCGACCCCCAGCCCCTTCAGCACGTACTCCTGCAGCGCATCCGCGGAGTCGCATTCGATCCGCCGCACGACCGCCGGCGCATGCGGATTGTTCGCCAGATGGTCTTCCAGCAAACGCCCCATGGCCAGCGAATGCCCATAACTCAAAAGAGGCACCGGCTTGCCGGACTTGATGGAATACAGCGGATCGCCCCGGGCATCGGCACGGGACACCGGCACCAGCTTGTCCGAAGCCAGCGAAACAAAACTGTACTGCCGTCCGTCCAGCCGAACCGCCAGCGCCGCATGGTGAAACACCAGCGAAAAATCGGCTTCGTTGCCTTCCAGGACCTTGACCGAGTCCGCCGTGCTGAGCGTCAGGATCCGCACCTGTGCATCCCGCACGATGGGCTGCAGCCGCACCAGCCAGTCCGCCAGCACCGTACGCGCGAGGGTCCGCCCGGTTGCGATGGTCACTGTGCGAGCCTGCCGCCCCGCTTCGCCCAGCAGCTCGATGCGTGAGCTCTCCAGCCCGCTCACCATCTGCCGCGCCGTCTCCAGCAGCCTCGAACCGGCGGCGGTGAGCCGGGCCGGGCTCTTGCCGCGCTCGACCAGCGGCGTGCCGGCCCACTCTTCCAGCTGCTGGATGCGCCGCCCGAAGGCCGGGTGCGTGACGTTGCGCAATTCGGCGGCCCGGCTGAAGTTGCCGGCCTCGGCCAGGGCGATGAAATCTTCCAGCCACTTGAGATGCATGGGGGTTCCCGGAATGTGCCAAAACAGCAGGCCATTGTGCCGATACGGCACAAGTCGGAAATCGCCGAGGTTGAAGAATCCGCTCACTGCCAACCGAGGAACCACGATGAACCGCAAGACCTTCACCCGCCGCGCCACCCTGGCCGCCAGCGCCCTCGCCTGCCTGACCGCCTCCGTCGGCAGCGCATTCGCCCAGGCCGGTGCATGGCCGCAACGCCCCATCACCCTGGTCGTCGGCTACCCCGCAGGCGGCAGCACCGACCTGGTGGCCCGCACGCTGGCGACCGACCTGTCGTCGCGCCTCGGCCAGCCGGTGGTCATCGAAAACGTCGGCGGCGCCGGCGGCTCGCTGGGTGCTCAGAAGGTAGCGCTGGCCCAGCCCGACGGCTACACCCTGCTGGTCGGCGCCAACAACGAACTCGCCATCAACGCACTGGTCCGCAAGTCGGTCAAGTACCAGCCGAAGAACTTCACGCCACTGTCGCTTCTGGCCACCCAGCCGCTGGTGCTGACGACCTCGCCTTCGACCGGCATCAAGAACACCGCCGAGTTCCTGAAGGCTGTCAAGGCCAAGCCCGGCGCCTATTCGTACGGCAGCTCCGGCGTGGGCACCGCCCTGCACATGACCGGCGAAATGGTCAAGCAGAGCGGCGGCCTGTTCATGACCCACATCCCCTACCGCGGCACCGGTCCGCTGACCAACGACCTGATCGGCGGCAACCTCGAATACGGCGTGTACGTGCTGTCCAGCGCGCTGCCGCTGATCAAGGCCGGCAAGATCGTCCCCATCGGCACCTCCGAACACAAACGTTCGCCGGTCACCCCCGACGTGCCCGCGCTGTCCGAAAACGCGGCGCTGAAGGACGTCGACATCAACGTCTGGTTCGCCCTGCTCGGCCCGGCCGGACTGCCCGAGCCCATCCAGGCAAAACTGAAGACCGCCGTCAACGACATCCTGAAGGCATCGGACTTCCGCAAGAGCATGGAAGCCTCCGGATCGGTGGTTCCTGCGTCGCAACCCGACATGGCCGCCTTCATGGCCAACGAAACATCCAAGTACCGGAAGATCGTCGAATTCGCCCACATTACCGACGAGTAAGCACGGCCTCGTAAAACACAAAGAGACAGCAATGGAATTCAGACTGGAAAAACCGGAAATCGGCGCGTTGGCGGAGGGCAATACCGGCACGCCGGGCGTGTGGAAGTTCGACTCCGGCGTGCCCGGGCGCCACGTGCTCGTCACCGCGCTGGTCCACGGCAACGAACTGTGCGGAGCCTGGGCGCTGAAGGGCCTGCTCGAAGCCGGCGTGCGCCCGGCTCGCGGCAAGCTGACGCTGATGTTCTGCAACCTCGACGCCTTCGCCACCTTCGACCCGCTGGACCACGACCCGTCGCGGTTCGTCGAGGAAGACATGAACCGGCAGTGGTCGGTGGAACGCATGGCTTCCGGCGATACGCTGGAACGGCGCCGCGCCCTGGCACTGTCGCCTTTCGTCGCCGAAGCCGACTGGCTGCTCGACCTGCACTCGATGCACGAGCCGGGCCTTCCGCTGGCACTGGTCGGTCTGTCGCCGCTGAACGAGGCACTGGCCGTCGCCATGGCCGCGCCCGAAACCATCGTGGCCGACGCCGGCCACAAGGACGGTGTGCGGATGCGTGACTTCGGCCGCTTCGGCACGGAAGAAGGTATTGCCGCCGGTGCGCGTTCGGTGCTGGTCGAATGCGGTTTCCACGGCGACCCGGCCAGCCGTGCGGTGGCTGAAGACCAGTGCGCGCGGTTTCTGGCGTTGTCCGGCATCGTCGATGCCGCAACGCTGGAAGAGCAGTTGCCGGGCTGGCGCCTGCCGGATGCTTCGCAGCAATGGCTGCTGGAGGTCACCGGGGGGGTGGTCGCTACCGGGCGGGATGTGCGCTTCGTCGAGCCCTACCAGGGGCTGGAAGTGATCGCCAAGGCCGGCACCGTCATCGGGCATGACGCGGGGGTGGCGATCGTCACGCCTTATGACGACTGCGTGCTGGTGATGCCTTCCATCCGGCAGGCTCGGGCCGGGGTGACGGTTGTTCGATTTGCGCGTCGGCGGGCGGCTCGGGGCTGATTACTCGGCCATTACCCCGGAAGCAAACCGCACATCCAGCTCCGCCTGCTGCACCGCCTCCAGCAGGTCGACATAAGCCACCTGTTTCTCGGCCCCCGCCAGGATGGCATCCACCAGTTCGAGAATGCTCCCGCGCCCCAGCTGATACGCGTCCTGCGCCATCCGCCCCAGCTCGGGCAACAAGCTCAGCCCGGTAGCCTGGAAACGCGAAGTCAGCAGTTCCCGGCGCTGCAGCTGGTCCACCGCGCGGCGCAGGTCGGCCTCCGCCGCCAGCACCACCGCCCGCCGCCGCTGCCGGCTTTCATCGGCCACGGCAAGCGCCCGCGCAATCGGGCCCTCACGCCGGTCGAACAAGGGAATCTCGACCGACACACCGATCAGCGTGTGCCTTCCGTCCGAATCTCGCAGCCGCCCCACTCCGATGCTCGGCGTGGGCAAGGCCTCCCGCCGTTCCACTGAAACCAGCGTCTCGGCCAGCGACTCGGCCGCGAGTGCGGCACGCACCGCCGGCAGTCGCTGCCGGGCGGTCTCCCAGCGGCTCGCAAAGTCGGTCGCCACATCGGGCGGCCGCAAGGTGCCGATGGCGCGCGGCCGCCATTCGGTTGCCCCGACCGCTGCCGCCACGCCGGACGAAGCACCGGCCTCCGCCGCCTCGGCCTGCGCCAGCTGCATGTCGAGGTTCGCCGACTCGATGCGGATTCTGGTCAGGTCGTAGCGGCTGCGGGCGCCGGCCGCCACCTGTCCTTCGACGATGGCGACCGCGTTGTCCAGCTCGACACGCGCCTCGCGCCAGCGCAGGCTGCGTTCCTGTGCGGCGAGCAACACGACGAACCGCGCGGCGGCGTCCTTCAGCGCGTCCGCAGCCGCCGCTTCGACATTGGCCTGCGTCGATTCGATGCCCTTGCGTGCACCCTCCATGCGCTGGCCGCGCTGGCCGAAGATCGGCAGCGGCTGCTCGATGGCGACCTGCCGGTCACCCGCGCCACGACTGTATGAAACCGCCGGGTTTGGCAGGGTCGAAGCGGTGCGCAGGTCGGCCCGCGCCATGTCCACCAGAGAACGGTCGGCCAGCAACGCGGGGCTTTGCCGGCGCACCAGTTGAAGGTATTCGGCCAGCGCCAGGTCGGCCGGCAAGGTTTGCGCGGCCGCCCCGCCGCCCAGCATCACGGCAACCCAAAAACCGGCCAGCTTCTTAAGCATCGTTCTTCTCTTCCGTCGAATCCAGGTTGCGCGGACCGAGCCACGCATAAAGCAGCGGCAACAACACCAGCGCCACCACCGGCAACACGGCCATGCCACCCACGATGACCGATGCGAAAGGCCGCTGGGTCTCGCTGCCGACACCCGTGGACAGGGCCATGGGCAGCAGCCCCAGCAAGGCCAGCAAGGTGACCAGCAGCACCGAATGCATGCGCTCTGCCGTGCCCGCGACCAGCGCCTGCGACATCGGCATGCCTTGCCGGCGCAGGGTCTCGACGGCGCTCAGCACCAGCAATCCCACCAGCGCCACCTGGCCCAGCAAGGCGATGAAGCCGATGGCCGCGCTGATCGACAGGTCGATGCCGGTCAGGTGCAGCGCCGCGATTCCACCGACCATGGCGAACGGCACGCTCAGCAGGATGACCCCCGCGCTGCGCGCCTGCCCCAGCGCACCGAACAGCAATGCGAACACCACCAGCAGCGACAAGGGCACGACGATGCTCAGCCGGGCCGATGCGCGGCGCTGGTTTTCCCATTCGCCGCCCCATACCGCCTGGTAACCCTCGGGCAGCGGGCCGACGCTCTTGAAAGCGTCCAGCGCATCACCCACCACCGAGCCGATGTCGCGCCCCTCGACGTTGAACTTCAGCGCCATGTAGCGCGCGTTGCCTTCGCGGAAGATCGACGAATTGCCGATCTTCACGCCGACGCTGGCCAGCGCATGGAGAGGCACCGGGCGGCCGTCGGGTGCCGGCACCGCTATTTCGCGGATGCGGGCCTCGTCCATCCGGTCCACATAGGGCAGCCGCACCCGCACCGGCACGCCGTGTTCGCCTTCCCAGAGGGTGGTCACCACCCTTCCGGCCAGCGCCACTTCGACGGCGGTGTCCGCGGCTTCCATCGAGATGCCGTGGCGGGCCAGCGCCTGCCGGTCGAACCTGATGTGCAGTTGGGGTGCGGGCGCGTCGCGGTACAGGTCGAGGTCGACCACACCCTCGACGGGGCGCAGGGCCGTCTTGGTCTTTTCGAGTACGCCGCGCAGCACGTCGATGTCGGGGCCGAACAGCTTCAGCACCACATGGCCGCGCGCGCCGGAAGTGGACTCTTCCACGCTGTCGCGAATGGGTTGGGCGAAGTTGAAGGCCACGCCCGGGATCTCCACCAGCGACGCCCGCATCCGGTCCACCAGCGCCTGTTTGTCCAGGCCCTTGCGCCACTGGCCGTGGGGCTTGAGGCGGATCAGCGCCTTGGCCAGGTTGATGGTCTCGTTGTCGGTGCCGGATTCGGGCCGGCCCTGCTCCGTGGTGACCGAAATCACTTCCGGGAAGGTCTTCAGCCGCAGCCTCACCTCGCGCAATATCTCCTGGCCTTTTTCAAGCGAAACCGAGGGCGCCATCTGCACCAGCACATAGGCATCGCCCTCGTCCAGCTCGGGCAGGAATTCGGTGCCAAGCCAGGCAGCGGATGCGACCGCCAGCGCCAGCACGCCGACCGCACAACCCATCACCAGCCGACGTGCCCCTGCCTTTTCCAGCAGCCGTGCGATGCGTTTCCGGTAGGCATGGTGCATGCGGGTGAACACCGCCGCCTCGGGTTTGGTCACATGCCTGGGTTTGAGCAGCAGCGCACACAGGGCAGGCACCAGCACCAGGGCGAACACCAGCGCGCCGAGCAGCGCGAAACTGTAGGTCAGGGCCAGCGGCCGGAAGATGCGGCCCTCGATGCTCTCCAGCGAAAAAACCGGTATGAGCGCCGCGATGACGATGCCCATCGCGAACAGCGTCGGCCGGGCAACCGCCACCGCCGAGTCCACGATGATGCCGCGCAGCTCGGCCCGGGTCTGCGGCTGGCGCAGCCGGGCGTTGCGGATGATGTTCTCGGTCAGCACCACAGCGCCGTCGACCATGATGCCGAAGTCGATGGCACCCATCGATATCAGGTTGGCCGGCAACCCCAGCAGGTGCAGGCCGATGAAGGCGACCAGCAGTGACAAGGGAATAACCGTCGCCACGATCAGCGAACCGCGCACGCTGCGCAGGAACAGCCAAAGCACCGCGACGATCAGCGTCGCGCCGAACAGCAGGTTGTGCTGCACCGTGGCCAGCGTGTGGCCGACCAGTTCGGACCGGTCGTAGCTGGCTTCCATCCGCATGCCGGTGGGCAGCAGGCCGCCGTTCAGCTGCTCCACCTTGCGGTGCACTTCGTCCAGCACCTTCGACGGGTTCTCGCCGCGTTTCAGCAGCACGATGCCCTGCACCACGTCGTCCTGGTCGTCCATGCCGACGGAGCCCTGGCGCGGGGTGTACGACTGCATCACCCGGGCCACGTCGCCGACCGTCACCGGGCTGTTGCTGTTGGCCTTCAGCACCACCGCCTCGATGTCGTCGGGCGAATCCAGCAGGCCGATGCCGCGGATGATGAGCGACTGCTCGCCGCGCCGCAGCAGGCCGCCGCCGACGTTCTTGTTGGACTTCGACAGCGCTTCGGTCACATCGTCCAGCGTCAGGCCCAGGCCGGCGATCTTGTTGGGGTTCACCTCGACGTGGAACTCCTTCACGAAGCCGCCGATGCTCACCACGTCGGCCACGCCCTGCACCTGCTTCAGCACGCGGGTGACGTTCCATTCCTGCTCGGTGCGCAGCTGCGCCAGGGTGTGGCGGTCGCTGTTCAGGCGGTAGTAGTAGATCTTGCCGAGCGGCGTGTAGTCGGGTGCCATCTCGGGCACCACGTCGTCCGGCAGGTCGGCCTGCGGCAGGCGCTGGGTGACTTCCGACCGGGCACGGAAGCTGTCGGCGTCGTCGTCGAACACCAGCGACACCATCGCCAGGCCGAAGTAGCTTTCGGACCGCAGCGCCTGCAGCCCGGGCGTGCCGTTGAGCACACGCTCCAGCGGCAGGGTGATCTGCCTTTCGACTTCTTCCGGCGCCAGGCCGGGCGCCTGGGCGATGATGCCGACCTGCACGTTGGTGACGTCCGGATAGGCCTCGATGGCGGTGTCGAGATAGGCGAAAACGCCATAGGCCGCGACGGCCGCGGTGGCGGCCAGCGCCACCAGCCGGCGGTGGACCACGAAGGAAATCAGCGCACGCAGCATGGCCGGCTCACAGCAGCTGGCTGGCGGCGCCGTCAAGCAGCAGACCGCCCCGCACCACGATGCGGTCGCCTGCCTTCAGCCCGCCCAGCACGGGAATGAAACCCCGCATGGGCTGGCCCAGCAACACGTCGCGCGCCTGGAACACCGTGTCGGCCCGCTGCACGTAGACGATGGAACGCCGTTCGTCCTTGATCAGCACCGCCGACAAGGGAATGACCAGGCCCGGCGGGCTGGCCACCTGCATGCCGACCTTCGCCAGCATGCCGGGACGTATCGTCGGCGGAGCGGATTCGAGCGACACGAAGACCGGCGCACGGCGGGTTTCCTCGTTGAGCGCGGTGCCTATGCGCTGCACCTTTGCGCGCATCGGTTGCGACAGGGAGGACGTCTCGACCTGGGCCTCGGCGCCTTCGCGCAGGCCGGCCAGGTCGCTTTCGAAAACCTCGGCCACCACCCAGATGGCCGCCGGATCGCCGACCAGGAACAAGGGCTCGCCCGATGAGTCGGCGGCTGCGCCCACCGTGGCCCTGCGAGCCGCCACCACACCTGCACGTGGCGCCCGCAGCACGATACGGTCGGCCGCGCCACCGCCCAGCAGGGCCACCGTGCCGCGCGCCCGGTTCAGCTCCTGCGTGGCTTCGCGCAGGCGGGCGTCGGCGGCCACGCGTTCCATCTCCACGCCGATGCCCTTTTCGACCATCGCCTGCTGCCGCCGCGCCTCGCCCACGGCCAGGCCGTGCGCGACCTCGGCGTTCCCGGCTTCCGAACGGATGCGCAACGCATCGGGGCTGGCCAGCGTGGCCAGCGGCTGGCCGGCCGCGACCGTGTCGCCGATGTTGGCGTGCACCTGCAGGATGCGACCCGGCGCGGGTGCACCGACCGCCGTCACCCGGTCGTCCCGGAAGGCCACGCGGGCGGGCGCCCAGATGGTCTGGCTGTCGCGCTGCTCGGCCACGGTCTCGATCTGCAGCATCTGCAGCGATGCCGGCTGGATGCGCAGTTCGCCGGGCTCCTGCGAATGGGCGGTTGCGGGCGCGGCCGGCGCGGGTGTTTCGGTGCGGCCGCAGGCAGCCAGCGCGACGGCCATGAGCAGTGCCGCGCCGGTCGCGGGCATGAAGGAAAAAGGAGTTTTGTCTGGCACGCTGGCACGCTCGGAAGTAGGAGCGGCAGATGCTAGGAGTCCCTCGCCTCGAGGTTCATGAAGGCCGCATTACCGATTGGCAAGGTAGCCGCGCGGGCTCAGGCGCGAGGCAGTTCGATGGTGACCTTCAGCCCAGGCCCGGCATCGGCGAACCGGATGCTTCCGCCGTGCAGCCGCACCACGGCCGCCACGCTCGCCAGCCCCAGGCCGAAACCCGGCAGGTCGCGGTCGACCCGGAAGAAACGGGTGCCGATGCGCTCCAGGTCGGCCGCCGCCACGCCGGGCCCGTCGTCCTGCACCATCAGGCAGGCCCACGCTCCGCGCGTGAAGGTCGACACCGAAATGCGGGCGCCGGCAGCTCCGTATTTCAGGGCGTTGTCGAGCAGGTTGGCCAGCGCGCCGGCCAGCAGGTCGCGGTCGCCGGCGGCGGCCAGGCCGGGCTCGATCACCAGCGCGATCATGGCGCCCTGCTCTTCTGCCACCGGCTCGTAGAACTCCACCATTTCATTGACCAGCGCCGCCAGCGGCACCGGCTCGAACACCTGCCGCCGGGCGCCGGATTCGACTTCGGCGATGCCCAGCAGCTTGTCGAAGATGACGCTCAGTTCCTCGATTTCCTGCGCCGCCAGCCGCAGGCCCTCCCCACGGTCGGCGTCGGGCTTCGGCTCGGCTGCCCGCAGCCCCAGCAGGATGCGGGTGAGCGGCGTGCGCAGGTTGTGGGCGATGGTGTTGGAGACATGGCGCACGCCGTCCATCAACTGCTCCAGCCGGTCCAGCATGCCGTTGATCTCGCGGTTGAGCCGGGCGAATTCGTCTTCCTGCGACGAGATGGGAATGCGCCGGCCGAGGTCGCCCGCCTCGATGCCGACGATGGTCCGGCGGATGCCGGCGATGCGCGTCTCGAGCTCTTGCCGGAACACCAGCGCACCGCCCACGGTCATCAGCAGCGCCACCATCGCGCCCCAGCCTATGGCACGACCGATCAGCCCTTCGATCTCGCGCTGGTGCTGCAGGTCGCTGCCCACCAGCAACCGGCCGCCATCGGGCAGGTCGTAGGCCCGCAGGCGGGCGTCGGTGATGCGGCCGTCGCGCACGGTGCGCAGTTCGACCACCTCGCTGGCCGCGGCGCGCGGCAGCACCAGCGGCAGGATGTTGCCGACCCGCCTGGCGCCGGCCGCGTCGAGCAGCAGGTAGATCTCGGTGTCGGTGTTCATGCCGTCGCGCAGGGTGTCGCGGATGTCCTGCGCCAGGCTGTCGGCCCCCTCGCGCTGCGCGGTGAACATCAGGCGCTGGCCGGTCACCAGGATGTGCTGGTCGATGCGGTTCTGCAGCACGCCCACCGTCTGCCAGTAGAACAACGCGAGGATGACCGCCATGGTGACCACCACCAGCGCGCCGTAATTGAGCGCCAGGCGGAAGGCGACCGAACTCCACAGGCGGCGCAGCGGGTTCATCGGGCCGCGTCCGGCACCTCGGACGCCAGCGCGTAACCGACGCCGCGCACCGTGTGGATCAGCGGCCGGGCATGGCCGCGATCGACCTTGTTGCGCAGCCGGCTGATGTGCACGTCGATGACGTTGGTGTTGGGGTCGAACCGGTAGTCCCATACGGCTTCGAGCAGCATGGTGCGGGTGACGACCTGGCCGGCATTGGCCATCAGGTAGGCCAGCAGGCGGAATTCACGCGGTTGCAACTGCAGCGGCACCCCAGCGCGTTCGGCGCTGCGCGCCAGCAGGTTCAGCCGCAGGTCGGCCAGCGCCATTTCCTGGCGTACCTCGCCGGGTTGCGCCCGCCGCACCAGCGCTGCGATGCGTGCTGCGAGTTCGGAGAAAGCGAAGGGTTTGGTGAGGTAGTCGTCGCCTCCCGCCTTCAGCCCGCGCACCCTCTCGTCGAGCGCGGAAAGCGCGCTGAGCACCAGCACCGGCGTGTTCTTGCCCAGGCCGCGCAGGGTGGTGACGATGGACAGGCCGTCCACGTCGTGCGGCAGCATGCGGTCGAGCACGATGACGTCCCACGACTCGGACATGGCGCGCGACAGCCCTTCGACCCCGTCCGGCGCGACGGAACAGAAGTAGCCAAGCTCCTTCAGTCCGTCGGCGATGTATCGGGCGTTGCGGGCGTCGTCTTCGACGATCAGGCAGCGGTGCATGGGCGGGCGGGGGCAAGGTCGGTTCAAAGGGGCCGAAACCTTACCACCCGTTCAGGCATCCGCCGCAGCGGCGCAGACTCAGGAAGCGCGCACGGCCTGGCGGGCGATCAGGCGCCACTGGCCGTTCTGCTGCTGCCAGACCTGCAGCACCTTCAGGTTGACCGCGCCGGGTTTGCCGCTGTCGAGCGTCTGGCCGGTGAGCGTGTGGCGCACCACGGCGACGTCCTTCACGACCTTCACGCTCTGGTCGCTGATGGTGATGTTCAGGAAGTCCGAATTGCCGTTCAGCAGGTCGGCGATGAAGCTGGTCTTGGTGTCGACCTTGCCGCCGGAATGGCCGTAGCTCAGGTCTTCGGCGACCAGGGAGTCGAGCGCGGCGCGGTCGGGGTCGACCATGACGACACGCAGCTTTTCGGCGGCCGCGGCGGCGGATTCGTTGGTGCCCGCCGGGGTGGGCGGCATCATCGAGCAGGCGGACAGCGCGACGGCGCAGGCGAGGACGAGTGCAGATTTGCGGATCATGGTTTTTGTCTCTGTTGATGTGGTTCTGGTGACATGAAAAAGGCCCCGAAGGGCCTGTGAAAACCGCCTTGCGGCGGTGTTGCTTACTGCGGGCCGAGCTTGTCGATCAGCGCCTTCAGTTCTTCGACTTCCGCCGGCTTCAGGTCGCTCAGCGGTGGGCGCACCGGGCCGCCGCTGTGGCCGACGATGGTGGCGCCGGCCTTGACGATGGAGACCGAGTAGCCCTGGACCTTGTTGCGGATGTCCAGGTAAGGCATGAAGAAGTCCTTCAGCAGGCGATGCTGGGTGGCCAGGTCATCGGTGCGGACGGCTTCATAGAACTCCATCGCCGTCTTGGGGATGAAGTTGAAGACGGCCGACGAATACACCGGGGTGCCCAGCGCCTTGTAGGCCGCTGCATAGACTTCCGCCGTCGGCAGGCCGCCCAGGTAGCTGAAGCGGTCGCCCATGCGCTGGTACACCGACACCATGGCTTCGATGTCGCCCACGCCGTCCTTGAAACCGACCAGGTTGGGGCATGCGTCGGCCAGGCGGGCCAGGGTGTCCGGGCTGTACTTGGCTTGTGCGCGGTTGTAGATGATCACGCCGAAATCGACGCTGTCGCAGATCGCCTTGACGTGCTGGAACAGGCCTTCCTGGCCGGCTTCGGTCAGGTAGTGGGGCATCAGCAGGATGCCGTGGGCGCCGGCCTTTTCGGCGGCCTGTGCGTACTGGATGGTCTGGCGGGTGGGACCGCCCGCGCCCGCGATGATGGGCACCGTGCCACGGCAGGTGTCCACCGCGGTCTTGATGATTTCCGGGTATTCCTCTGCGGTCAGCGAGAAGAATTCACCGGTGCCGCCGGCCGCGAACAGCGCGGTCGCGCCGTAGGGGGCCAGCCATTCGAGGCGTTTCTGGTAGCTCGCCTTGTCGAAGTCGCCATCGGCCTTGAAGTCGGTGATGGGGAAGGACAGCAGGCCGGAGCCCATGATGGTCTTGAGTTCTTGGGGCGAAAAGCTCATGGTCTTGTCAGAGTGGGTTGCAATTGAATAAAAGAAACAAGGACGGGTCGGTCAGTCGAGCCGGATGTCGGCTTCCTTCACGACCTTGGCCCAGCGGGCGCGTTCCTTGTTGAAGAAACCTTCGAGTTCGGTCGGGGCCATGGTCACCACTTCGGCGCCCTGCCCGGCCAGGCGCGAACGCACCTCGGGTGAACGGATCACGCGGATCAGTTCGGCATTGAGTTTCTGGATCACGGCATCGGGCGTGTTGCGCGACGCCATCACGCCTTGCCAGGTGCCGGATTCGAAGCCCGGCACGCCCTGCTCGGCAATCGTCGGCACGTCGCCGATCATCGGCATGCGGGTGCCTTTGGAGACAGCCAGGATCTTCAGCTTCTGGCTCTGCACGAAGGGCAGCGTGGCCAGCATGCCGTTCATCAGGATCTGGGTCTGGCCGGCCACCGTGTCGGAGATCGACTGCGAACCGCCCTTGTAAGGCACATAGACCCACTTGGCGCCGACCGCACGCTGCAGTGCGACGCCGGCCAGGTGCGGTGCGCTGCCCGATGCGGTGACGGCGAAGTTCAGGTCTTCCTTCTTCGACAGCGCCACCAGTTCCTGCAGGTTGTTGGCCTTGACCGACGGGTGCACCACCAGCAGGTGGGGCGAGTAGGCCAGCATGGTCACGCCGCGCAGGTCCTTCGACGGGTCGAACGACAGCTTGGTGTAGACCGAAGGGCTGATGGACAGCGCGCCCACGTCGCACAGCAGCACCGTGTAGCCGTCGGTCGGGCCCTTGGCCACCAGGTCGGCACCCAGGTTGCCGTTCGCGCCGGGGCGGTTCTCGACGATGACCGGCTGCTTGAGTGCTTCCGACAGCGGCTGGCTGATCGAGCGGGCAATGATGTCCGACGAACCGCCCGGCGGGTACGGCACGATGATCTTCAGGGGCCGCGACGGCCACGGATCCGCAGCCTGCACGGAGCCGACGGCAAACGTGGCGCCCAGGGCCACGCCCATGGCGATGGCCGCGCGACGGCTGCGGGTGATCGAAATACGGTTCATGCTTTTGTCTCCACTCTTCTGGTTGGTGCAATAAACGACTTAACTCTTTTAAGAGATCAGTCATCGTACAACTAAAGGTGAAGCGATGTCCAGATCGGCGGACTGCTCGAAAACCCGGAGGTTCAGGCGGTTTCGGACGGCGCCGCTGCTGACGCCGCCGACGCGACCTGGGCAGCCTCGCGTGCACGCAGCAGGCGTTCGCGGCTGTTGGTCAGGTGCACACGCATGGCGGCGCGGGCCGATTCGGCATCGCTGCGGGCGATGGCCTCGAAGATCTCGTCGTGTTCGCGGTTCACCCGTTGCAGGTAGTGCGACTGGTCTTCCCGGGGGATGCGGGTGGCGGTGATGCGGGTGCGCGGAATGATGGTCGCGCCGAGGTGGTCGAGGATGTCGGCGAAATACCGGTTGCCGGTGGCGCGGGCGATTGCCAGGTGGAACCGGAAGTCGGGCGCCACGGTGTCGGTGCCGGCCGCGAAGGCTGCGGCGAACGCGGTGAGCGATTCACGCATGGCCAGCAGGTCGGCATCCGTCCGGCGATGGGCGGCCAGGCCGGCCGACTCCGTTTCGAGGCTGATGCGTAATTCGAGCACCGCTATGGCGTCGATGGAATTGGTCATGTCTGCCGGATCGAGCCGGAAGATGCCGCCGGAACGCGTGGCCAGCACGAAGGTGCCGATGCCATGCCGGGTTTCGACCAGCCCCGCGGCCTGCAGTTTGGACAGCGCCTCGCGAACCACCGTCCGGCTGACGCCGTAGCTCTGCATGATGGCCGACTCGGTGGGCAGCTTGTCGCCCGGCTTCAGCAGCTGGCCCCGGATGCGGCCGCTGAGATCGTCCACCAGCCCATGCGCCAGGCTGCGCGAACGCGGCCGGGCCGGCGGCAGGAAGGACTCAGCCGCCGGTGCGGGTTCTGTGGCGGCGGATGGCGTTATTACGGTTGACGGGCTGACCATGGCCTGATGATAATGCGCCAATACGTTGTACGACAACATACGACTAACCCCGACAAGAAGACGGAGACAAGCGTCGATGGAGGCAGAGGTTCTGGCACCGGTTTAATCTGGCTGCCTATCGCCAAAAAGCGGATCAACCTGCCGCGGCAGGCCCCATCGACCGCCGCCCTCCTGCCCCACGCTGACAAAAACATGACCACCGCACAGCCTGCACGTCCACCGCATGCGATCAGCATGCATCCGAATGACAACGTTGCCATCGTCGCCAACGACGGCGGCCTGGACGCCGGCGCCGTGCTGCCTGACGGTACCATGCTGCACGAACGTGTGCCCCAGGGCCACAAGGTCGCACTGACCGCCATGCCGGCCGGCACCCAGGTGCGCCGCTACAACGTGGTGATCGGCGAAACCCTGAAGGACCTGCCCGCCGGAAGCTGGGTGAACGAACGGGTGCTGGCCATGCCCGACGCCCGTTCGCTGGAAGGCCTGCCGATCAGCACCATCGCCGCGCCGGTGCAGGCCCCGCTGGAGGGCTACACCTTCGAGGGCTACCGCAACCTTGACGGCACGGTGGGCACCCGCAACATCCTGGCCATCACGCAGACGGTGCAGTGCGTTGCCGGCGTGACCGAATACGCCATCGACCGCATCAAGAAGGAACTGCTGCCGCGTTTCCCCAACGTGGACGACGTGGTGGCGCTCGAGCACGGCTACGGCTGCGGCGTGGCCATCGACGCACCGGACGCGAAGATCCCGATCCGCACGCTGCGCAACATCAGCCTCAACCCCAACTTCGGCGGCGAGGTGATGCTGGTGAGCCTGGGTTGCGAAAAACTGCAGCCCGAACGCCTGCTGCCGCCCGGCAGCATTCCGCTGATCGACGAACGCAACGTGGCCGATATCGGCGCCACCGCGGACGCCAAGCTCGACGTGGTCTGCCTGCAGGACGACGAGCATGTGGGCTTCATGTCGATGGTCGAACACATCATGCGGCAGGCCGAAGAGCATCTCGAAAAGCTCAACGTCCGCCAGCGGGAAACCTGCCCGGCGGCCGACCTGATCGTCGGCGTGCAATGCGGCGGCAGCGACGCCTTCTCGGGCGTGACGGCCAACCCGGCGGTGGGTTTCTGCACCGACCTGCTGGTGCGGGCCGGCGCAACCGTCATGTTTTCGGAAACCACCGAGGTGCGCGACGGCATCGACCAGCTGACATCCCGTGCCGGCAGCCCCGAAGTGGCCGAAGCCATGATCCGCGAGATGGCCTGGTACGACGCCTATCTGCAGCGCGGCTCGGCCGACCGCAGCGCCAACACCACTCCGGGCAATAAAAAGGGCGGCCTTTCCAACATCGTCGAAAAGGCGATGGGCTCGATCATCAAGTCGGGCACCGCACCCATCACCGGCGTGCTGTCGCCCGGCCAGCGCCTGCGCGGCGAAGGCATCGAAAGCGGCCTGGTCTATGCCGCCACGCCCGCCAGCGACTTCATCTGCGGCACCCTGCAACTGGCCGCCGGCATGAACCTGCATGTTTTCACCACCGGCCGGGGCACGCCCTACGGACTGGCGCAGGTGCCGGTGATCAAGGTGGCCACCCGCACCGACCTGGCGCGCCGCTGGCACGACCTGATGGACATCAACGCCGGCCGCATCGCCGACGGCGAGGCCAGCATCGAGGACGTGGGCTGGGAGATGTTCCGCCTGATGCTGGACGTCGCCAGCGGCCGCAAGAAGACCTGGGCCGAGCACTGGAAACTGCAGAACCAGCTGGTGCTTTTCAACCCGGCACCGGTCACATGACTCGCCCCCAGGCTTCCGCACTTCGTGTCGTGCGCCAACCCCCTGCCGGGAGCGGCCCGGCGCAGCGGCCCTGACAAGAGACGGACGCCACGCCCTTTTCCCTTTCATTCACCAACACAACGGAGACAAACAATATGCAACGTCGCAACGCCCTTCAAACCGCCATCGCAGCGGTCGTGGCCGCCGCCATTCCTTCCTTTTCTGCTTTTGCACAAGACGGCTGGCCGGCCAAACCCATCAGCTACGTGGTGCCCTTCCCCACCGGCGGCACCACCGACATCCTGGCCCGCCTGATCGGCCAGAAGCTCGGCGCGGTGCTGGGCACCACCTTCGTGGTCGACAACCGCGGCGGGGCCGGCGGCAGCATCGGATCAGAGCTGGCGGCACGCGCACCGGCCGACGGCTACACCATCGTCGGCGGCACCGTCAGCTCGCATGCCATCAACGTCAGCCTGTACCCCAAGCTGGGCTACGACCCCATCAAGTCCTTCGTCCCCGTGGTGCTGATCGGCGCCAACCCGGTGGTGCTGGTCGTCGGTGAAAAGAGCCCGTTCAAGTCGCTGAAGGATGTGATCGCAGCGGCCAAGGCCAAGCCCGACACGGTTACCTCCGCCTCGGCCGGCAACGGCACCTCGCAGCACATGACCCTGGAACTGCTGGGCTACAAGGCCGGCGCGAAGTTCGTGCACGTGCCCTACAAGGGTTCCGGCCCCGCCATCCAGGACGTGATCGCCGGCCAGGTCGACATGATGTTCGACACCACCGTCGTGGCGGGCCCGCACATCCAGTCGGGCAAGCTGCGCGCCCTGGCCGTCAGCTCGGCCAAGCGCCTCGAATCGATGCCCGACGTGCCGACCGTGGCTGAAACCCTGCCGGGCTTCGAAGTGCTGTCGTGGCAAGGCATCTTCGCGCCGGCCGGCACGCCGAAGGCCATGGTCGACCGCCTGAACACCGAGATCCTGAAGATCCTGGCCACCCAGGAAATGCAGGACCGCCTGAAGTCCCTGGGCATGCAGCCGTCGACCTTCACGCCGGCCCAGTTCGCGGCCTTCCAGAAGGACGAGGTGGCCAAGTGGGCCGCCGTGGTCAAGGCCACCGGCATCAAGCTCGAATAAGTTTTCTCTCCGTTTAATTTCTGACTGGATCCATGGAACATCTGAACCTCATCGCCGGCGAATGGAAAGCCGGCGTCTCGCTGAGCCCCAATCGCAACCCGTCCAACCTGGCCGACGTCATCGGCCAGTACACGCAGGGCGACGCCAGCCATGTGGACGAAGCCGTGGCCGCAGCCCGCGCCGCATTCCCCGCATGGTCGACCAGCGGGATCCAGGCACGCAGCGACGCACTGGACAAGATCGCCACCGAGATCCTGGCGCGCCGCGAAGAGCTGGGCACATTGCTGGCCCGCGAAGAAGGCAAGACCAAGGCCGAAGGCATCGGCGAGGCCACCCGCGCCGGCCAGATCTTCAAGTTCTTCGCTGGCGAATGCCTGCGCCTGGCGGGCGAGACCCTGCCTTCGGTGCGCCCCGGCATCGGTGTGGAAATCACCCGCGAACCGGTCGGTGTCGTCGGCCTGGTGACCCCGTGGAACTTCCCCATCGCCATCCCGGCATGGAAGATCGCGCCGGCCCTGGCATTCGGCAATTGCGTGGTTCTGAAGCCCGCCGACCTGGTGCCTGGCTGCGCCTGGGCGCTGGCCGAGATCATCAGCCGCAGCGGCATTCCGGCCGGCGTGTTCAACCTGGTGATGGGCCGCGGCAGTGTCATCGGCGACGCGCTGGTCAAGCACCCCGGCATCGACGCCGTCAGCTTCACCGGCTCGGTGGGCGTGGGCCGTCGCCTCGCAGCCCTGGCGGTCGAAGGCGGCAAGAAGGTTCAGCTCGAAATGGGCGGCAAGAACCCGCAGATCGTGCTGGACGACGCCGACCTGGCGCAAGCCGTCGAGCTGTGCACCCAGTCGGCCTTCTATTCGACCGGCCAGCGTTGCACGGCCTCGAGCCGCATCATCGTGACGCAAGGCATCTATCCGAAGTTCATCGAGGCGATGGCTGCCCGCATGGCGAAGATCAAGGTCGGCGACGCGCTGACCGCGGGCACCGACATCGGACCGGTGTCGAGCCAGGCGCAGCTGGAAACCGACCTGAGCTACGTGCAGATCGCCAAGGACGAAGGCGCGCGCCTGGTGGCCGGCGGCGACCGCATCGCCTGCCACACGGGCAGCGGCAACGAAGGTTTCTTCATGGCACCCACGCTGTTCACCGACACCACGGCCGGCATGCGCATCAACCGCGAAGAAGTCTTCGGCCCGGTCGCCAGCGTGATCCAGGCCAGGGACTACGAAGAGGCGCTGGCCCTGTCGAACGACACCGAGTTCGGTCTGTCGGCCGGCATCGCCACCACCTCGCTGAAGTACGCCACGCACTTCAAGCGCCACAGCCAGGCCGGCATGGTGATGGTCAACCTGCCGACGGCGGGTGTGGACTATCACGTGCCGTTCGGCGGCCGCAAGGGCAGCAGCTACGGTCCGCGCGAACAGGGAAAATACGCCCAGGAATTCTTCACCATCGTGAAGACGGCCTACACCCTGGCGTAATTTCTCAAGGACTCCCATGCCCCACCTGACCATCGAATATTCCCGCAACCTCGAAGACAGCTTCGCGCTGGCCGAGACGCTGCAGGAAGTCAACGCCACGCTGGTCGCCAGCGGCCAGATCAAGGACGAGCTCGACCTCAAGTCGCGCATCGTGCCGCTCGATGTGACGGTGGTGGGCACGGGTGCCGGCGATCGCGGTTTTGTGTATTGCCTGCTGCGCCTGCTGCCCGGCCGAACCGACGAGGTGAAGGCCGAACTGTCCGAACGCATCGGCGTGGTCATGCGCAACCGCATTCCCCGGCCCGGCGGCATGGTCGTCCAGCTGAGCGTGGAAGTCACCGAGATGCACAAGCCTTCGTATGTGAAGGAAGTGCTGGCGGCTTAAGGTCGCCTGGGGCGCGTGCTAAATTTCGCGGCCATTTTCAGCCGCTTCGACGTCAGCACCGCCCCATGATCAAACTCTTCGTCGGCCTGGGCAATCCAGGCCCGGAATACGAGGCCACCCGCCACAACGCCGGCTTCTGGTTCATCGACGCGCTGGCACGCCAGCTGAAGGTGAACATGGCAATCGAAAAAGGCTACTGGGGCCTGATGGGCCGGACCAGCATCGACGGCCAGAACGTCTGGCTGCTGGAGCCGCTGACCTTCATGAACGCGTCCGGCAAGTCGGTTGGCGCGCTGGCGCGGTTCTTCAAGATCGCGCCGGAAGAAATCCTCGTGGCGCACGATGAACTCGACATCGCGCCCGGCCACGCAAAACTAAAAAAAGGCGGCGGCCACGCCGGCCACAACGGCCTGCGCGACATCCACGCCCAGCTCGGCAGCCCCGACTACTGGCGTCTGCGCCTGGGCGTCGGGCATCCGGGCGACCGGGCCGAGGTCGTCAACTGGGTGCTGAAGAAGCCGTCGCAGGACGACCGCATCGCAATCGAACAGAGCATGGACCGCAGCCTGAAGGCGGTGCCTGCGCTGCTGGCCGGCGACATGGACAAGGCCACCGTGCAGATCCACACGGCGGCGCCGCCCCGGCCCAAGCCGCCGCGTCCGGAAGGCGTCTGAAAATAGTTTTCGGGCTGGCGGAATAAACCGCGATCGCGGCGCGTCCATGCAAGTGTTCGACAGCTTTGCTGGTTTGTTCCTCACCGGAGATTTTTGATGCAACAGCGCCTCGCCAACCTGGCCCCACTCGTCGTTTCCCTCGCCCTGGCCGCACTCGCCGGCTGCGCCACGACCACCGTGGCACCACCCCTGAAGATGGGCAACGGCATGCTGATGGACAACAACAACATGACGCTTTACACCTTCGACCGCGACACCGCCGGTTCGGGCAAGAGCGCCTGCAACGGCCCGTGCGTCGCGATGTGGCCACCGGCCATGGCTGCGGCCGACGCCAAGCCGTCGGGTGATTTCACCGTGGTGATGCGTGACGACGGCGGGGCGCAGTGGGCCTACAAGGGCAAACCTGTGTATCGATTCAAGGACGACACGGCGGCCGGCGATATGAAGGGTGAGAACTTCCGCAACGTGTGGCATATCGCCCGACCCTGATTTTTACGGCACCTTGAAAACGGAAGCCCGGCGATTTTTGATTATTCAGACATGCCTCGCGTCTTCTGGACAAAAGACATGCTTATCTACAACACCAACGACTCATCCATGTTTTATGACGGAGGTATCAACCTCCCGCCCACCTGGATAGACAGGTTGCTTGCGAAGCTCCCATAACCCCACATCCCCCCAGCCCGCAAGACTTGCCGAATCCGATCCGATTTCCCGCGCGTAAGGCCCTCCAGAAAGCGGCCCTACATGCACGAAGAACACTCCAGGATCCTCGACTTCGCCCAGTGGTTCCAGACCCATGGCGACTCGCGCCGGTTGCGTGCCAACGACCCGGAAGCCTTTGTCCGGATGGCCTACATCGCCCGGTCCACGCTGGACCGGGCCTTCGGCGCGGACAACAAGCATTCACTGCGGCTGACCGCGCTGTGCGACCAGGTTCCGGCCGCCACGGCAGGTGAACCCGCTGATTCGTCGCAAGTCGCCATGGGCTACCAGCAAGCCGCCCGCATCCTCCGAACGGCCGCGTTCGACAGCGTGGACGATGCCAGCAAGGCACGCCCAGGAGCCCCGGTTTCCTGACCTCTGCCCGATGGCATCCGGATTTTTTCCATAATCCCTGTTTGTTCATCAAGCGGCCCTGGCGCCGCGACATCCAAGGAGTTCGAAATCATGGCTTTCACAACCACCGCCTCCGGCCTGCAATTTGAAGATACCGAAGTCGGCACCGGCGCTGAAGCCACCGCCGGCAAGGGTGTCAGCGTGCATTACACCGGCTGGCTTTTCACCGACGGCGAGCAGGGCAAGAAGTTCGATTCCAGCGTCGACCGCCGTTCGCCCTTCGAGTTTTCCCTGGGCGCGGGAATGGTCATCAAGGGCTGGGACGAAGGCGTGCAGGGCATGAAGGTGGGCGGCAAGCGCACCCTCATCATCCCGTCGGAACTGGGCTACGGAGCGCGCGGCGCGGGCGGCGTGATCCCTGCCAACGCCACCCTGAAATTCGACGTCGAGCTGCTCGAGGTCGAAGGTGACGAGATCGAGGACGACGGCGACATCGGCGCCACCGCTTCGGCCGGCCTGCTGATCGAGGACACCGTGGTCGGCGAAGGCACGGAAGCCACCCGCGGCACCAACGTCAGCGTGCATTACACCGGCTGGCTTTATCAGAACGGCGAACAGGGCCAGAAGTTCGACTCCAGCCTCGACCGCAACAGCCCCTTTGACTTCCCCCTGGGCGGCGGCATGGTCATCCGCGGCTGGGACGAAGGCGTGCAGGGCATGAAGGTGGGCGGCAAGCGCACGTTGATCATTCCGCCGCACCTGGGTTACGGCGCTCGTGGCGCGGGCGGCGTGATTCCCGGCAATGCGACATTGAAGTTCGACGTCGAACTGCTGGAAGTCAACTGAAGACTAGGTGACGCGCCCGGCTGGCCGGAGCAGGCTGACGATCACCGCCACCAGCACGCCGGCCGGCACGCCGAATACCGCCGCCGACACCGGCTGGATGCCCCACCACAGTGCCGCTTGCGGTGGCAGGCCCGCCCACTCGCGCACTCCGGCGGAGTGGGCGACCATGTAATACACCGCCAGGCCCAGGCCGGCCAGCATGCCGGCGGTGGCGCCCGCCCGGCTGGCACGGCGCCAGAAAAACCCCAGCAGCATGGCCGGCACGAAGGCCGACCCGGCCAGCGAGAACGACGCGGATACCAGCGACAGGATCTCCGCCGGCCTCACGGCGGCCACCACCGCCGCCAGCATGGCCACGGCCAGCAAGGCGAACTTGGTGAATATCACCTGCTGCTCGGGTGTCAACGGGCGCTTGCCTTCCGGCAGGGCCAGGTCGTGAATCACCGCGTTGCTGATAGTCAGCAGCAGGCCGTCGGCGGTTGAAAGAGCAGCCGCCAGGCCGCCGGCCGCCACCAGCCCCGACACCAGGTAGGGCAGGCCGGCCAATTCGGGGGCGGCCAGCATCACCACGTCGGCACCCAGGCGCAATTCGCCGAACTGCAGGATGCCGTCGCCGTTGATGTCCTCGATGGAAACCAGCGCCGGGTCGACCCGCGACCATTGGGCGATCCAGTCCGGCAGCGTATCGAAATGGCTGCCGGCCAGGTGCTGCATCACTTCGAACTTGACCATCGCCGCGAGGGCCGGTGCACCGGCATACAGCACAGCGATGAACACCAGCGACCAGGCGACGGATCGCCGGGCGGCCGACACGCTGGTGACCGTGTAATAGCGCGTGAGCAGATGCGGCAGGCCGGCGGTGCCGACCATCAGGCAGAACATCAGCGCCAGGAAGTTACGGCGTGAAAGCTCGAAGGTTTCCTGCTCGGCAAACGTGCCATGCGGGTCGCCTGCAAAAGGCGTGGCGTGTGCCGGAAGGCCACCCAGGGCCTGGCCGCGTTCGGTGTCTTCGCGCTGCGCCCGGGTCCAGCGCTCGCGCGCAGCCTGGGCATCGCGCGGAAGCTGGGCCAGGGCACGGCTGGCAACCACGATCTCGCCGACATCGGCATTGCGTTCGCGCATTGCCCGAATGCGCTGCTGCGCCGCCTCGCGGTCGCCTGCCAGGGAGGCATCGACATCAAGTAGCCGGGTTTCCCAGCCCAGCGCGCGGTCTCGGTAGAGAGCTGCCACCTCCTGTTCGGCGGGGTCTTCGCGCAGGCGCTTTTCGAGGGCGGCGATCTGTGGCATCTGCGCGCCGTAGACCAGCGGCGCCAGGGGATTGCCGAACTGCTGCCAGGCGAGCCAGGACACCGGGATCAGGAAAGCCAGCAGAAGCACCACGTACTGCGAAACCTGGGTCCAGGTAATGGCGCGCATGCCGCCCAGGAAAGAACACAGCAGCACCCCGCCCAGGCCCAGCATGATGCCGATCTCGAACTGCACGCCGGTCAGTCGGGATGCGATCAGGCCGACGCCGTAGATCTGCGCCACGACGTAGGTGAACGAACACAGAACCGCCGCCAGCGCCGCGATGCGTCGAGGCCAGCGCCCGCCGAACCGATGCTGGAAGAAGTCGGGCACGGTGTAGAGCCGCAGCGCACGCAGTTGCGGCGCGATGAGGATGGCCACCAGGCAGAAGCCACCGGTCCAGCCCAGCAGGTAGGCCAGTCCGCCAGCCTGCCCCGCCATGCCTGAAAACCCCTGCAGGTAGAGTGCGCCCGGCAGGCTGATGAACGAGGCGGCGCTCATCCAGTCGGCAGCGGCCGCCATGCCGTTGTACATCGGGGGTATGCGGCGGCCCGCCACGTAATACTCGACCGGATCGGATGTGCGGCCCCAGACGCCGATGGCGGCGTACACCATGACCGTCGAAAACAGGAATATCGGCCCGATCCAGTGGCGCGACAGGCCGGCCTGCTCGGCCGTGTAGAGCGCCGAAAGGAACATCAGCACACAGCCGACGTAGCCGGCAAGGATGAAATGCAGCCGGCGTTCGTAGGCCGGCCCGGACGAATCAGGCACCGTGATCGGCCTCGGGAAGGGGTCCGGAACGGTGTTCAGGCTGCTGGCGGTTGAAGTACCACGCGTTGAACAGCACCAGCACGATGAACACGATCAGGATGCCCTGCGCTGCCAGGCCGTAGGCTTGCAGCGGACGGCCGAGAAGCACCTGCAGGTCGCGCGCGAAGTAACAGGTGCCGAAAGAAGCCGCCGCCCACAGCAGCAGCAAGGTGAGCCGGACGGGGCCGAGCGCCGGCGGGGGGTCGGGTTCATGAGGGTCGGCGGCAGGTTCGGCGGGCGCAATCATGCGGGAATCATCGACGCAGCTACGGGTTTCGCGCCACGGGATTTGCCTCAGGTTTTTCAAAATCCACGTTTTGTCATGACAAGTCATCACAGGATATTTGCCGTTGACTCTCCTGCACGCAACCCATCACACCTAAGGTCGCCGCATGTCGAGCAAGCTTGCACGCCCCGAGGCCAAAAAATTCTCCGAACGCTTCCGGAAGGCGTTGCTGGAAGCTGGCGTCCCGCAGTCGCCCACGGTAATCGCCCATGAATTCAACCTGCGTTACTGGGGCCGTAGCGTATCGCTGTATGCGGTCCGAAACTGGATGCTCGGATATTCCATGCCCACCCAGGACAAGCTGAGAGCCCTCGCCCAATGGCTCGATCTTTCCCCGAACGAACTGCGTTTCGGTCCCGAGCCGGTCACGCTCCAGGTGGTGCGCGAAGCCCATCCAACCGATGCCGACATGACGGCCGCCGACCGGGCGATGGTCGCGCGCTACATGCAGCTCACCGAACATCAACGCAAGCTTGTATGTGACCTGGTGGCCGAGTTGAAGGACTGATGAAAAAAGCCCCCCGTTCTTGCGAACGGGGGGCTTTCCGGCTGGGCGTGACGCTTAGCCTGCCAGACGTTTCCAGGTATCGATCACGCTGTCGGGATTGAGCGAGATGGACGCGATGCCTTCATCTGCCAGCCACTGCGCGAAGTCCGGGTGATCGCTCGGGCCCTGGCCGCAGATGCCGACGTACTTGCCGGCGGCCTTGCAGGCGGCGATGGCCCTCGAAAGCATGGCCTGCACGGCCGGGTCGCGCTCGTCGAAGTCGGCGGCCAGCAGTTCCAGGCCGGAATCGCGGTCCAGTCCCAGGGTGAGCTGGGTCAGGTCGTTGGAGCCGATGGAGAAACCGTCGAAGTACTCGAGGAAACGTTCGGCCAGGATGGCATTGCTGGGCACCTCGCACATCATGATGACCTTCAGGTCGTTGCCACCGCGCGGCAGGCCGTGTTCGGCCAGCATCTGGGTGACACGCTCGGCCTGCTTCAGGGTCCGCACGAACGGCACCATGACCTGAACGTTGGTCAGGCCCATTTCATCGCGCACCCGCTTCAGCGCTTCGCATTCCATGGCGAAGGCTTCGCGGAACTCGGTGCTGATGTAGCGCGCTGCGCCACGGAAACCCAGCATCGGGTTTTCTTCTTCCGGCTCGTAGCGGCTGCCGCCGATGAGCTTGCGGTATTCGTTGGACTTGAAGTCCGACAGGCGAACGATGACCGGCTTTGGCCAGAAGGCCGCGGCGATGGTGGCAACGCCTTCGGCGACCTTGTCGACATAGAAAGCCTTGGGGCTTGCATGGCCGCGGGCCACGGATTCGACGGCTTTCTTCAGGTCGGCATCGACATTGGGATAGTCGAGGATGGCCTTCGGGTGTACGCCGATGTTGTTGTTGATGATGAATTCCAGCCGGGCCAGGCCCACGCCTTCGTTGGGCAACTGGCAGAAGTCGAAAGCCAGTTGCGGGTTGCCGACGTTCATCATGATCTTCACCTTGACCTCGGGCATCTCGCCGCGCAGGACTTCGGTGATTTCGGTCTCGAGCAGGCCGTCGTAGATGCGGCCGGTGTCGCCTTCGGCGCAGCTGACGGTGACCAGCGTGCCGTCCTTGAGCAGTTCGGTGGCGTCGCCGCAACCGACCACGGCCGGGATGCCGAGTTCACGCGCGATGATGGCTGCGTGGCAGGTACGGCCGCCACGGTTGGTGACGATGGCGCTGGCGCGCTTCATCACCGGTTCCCAATTGGGGTCGGTCATGTCGGTGACGAGAATGTCGCCGGCCTGCACCTGGTCCATGTCGCGGATGTCGTGCACCAGGCGCACCGCGCCGGTACCCACCTTCTGGCCGATGGCACGGCCCTCGACCAGCACCGGGCCGGTGCCCTTCAGCTTGAAACGCTGCTCGGGCTTGCCGGCCTGCTGGCTCTTCACCGTTTCCGGGCGGGCCTGCAGGATGTAGAGGTGGCCGTCGGTGCCGTCCTTGCCCCATTCGATGTCCATCGGGCGGCCGTAATGCTGTTCGATCACCAGCGCGTACTTGGCCAGTTCCTCGACGTCGGCATCGGTCAGCGAGAAGCGGTTGCGCTGCTCGGCAGGCACGTCGACAGTCTTCACCAGCTTGCCGCTGGCGGCTTTTTCTTCCGGTGTGGAGAACACCATCTGGATCAGCTTGGAGCCCAGGTTGCGGCGGATGACGGCGCGATTGCCCGCCGCCAGCATGGGCTTGTGCACGTAGAACTCGTCCGGGTTGACGGCGCCTTGCACCACCGTCTCGCCCAGGCCGTAGCTGCTGGTGATGAAGACGACCTGGTCGAAACCGGATTCGGTGTCGATGGTGAACATGACGCCGGCGGCGCCGAGGTCGGAACGGACCATGCGCTGCACGCCGGCCGACAGTGCGACCACGTCGTGCGCGAAGCCCTTGTGAACGCGGTAGCTGATGGCGCGATCGTTGTAGAGGGAAGCGAAAACTTCCTTCATCTTGTGCAGCACGTCCTCGATGCCGACGACGTTCAGGAAGGTCTCTTGCTGGCCAGCGAAGGACGCGTCGGGCAGGTCTTCGGCGGTGGCGGAAGAGCGCACTGCGAAGCTGGCCTGCGGATTGCCCGCGGAAAGCGTGGCGAAGCTGTCACGGATCGACTGTTCGAGATTGGCCGGGAAGGGCTGGTTCTCGATCCAACCGCGGATTTCGGCGCCGACTACGGCGAGTTCACGCACGTCCTCGATGTCCAGCGTCGCCAGGCGTTTGCTGATGCGCTCGGTCAGGCCGTCGTGGGCCAGGAACTCGCGGAAGGCATGGGCCGTGGTGGCGAAACCGGTGGGCACGCGCACGCCCTGGGGCAGTTGCGAGATCATTTCGCCGAGGCTGGCGTTCTTGCCGCCGACCGACTCGACGTCGGACATTCTCAGGTTTTCAAAGGGTACGACCAGGGCGGTCGCCTCGAACAATGCTGACATGGGAAGACTCCAGAAGTTGAAACCGGTACTCCGAAACGGGCATGTGCGGCGGGACGACTTTGTTCGACTTCTAGGTTGTCGTGACGGGCCATGGCGGAATCGGATAATTGCGGGAATTGTAGGCGGCGGCGGTAAAACGCAGCGTCAGCCGCGATCCCAACCTTCAATCCCCGACGGAAAGCCTTTGCACATGCATACCCGTACCGTGTTCTTCATTTCCGACGGCACCGGCATCACCGCCGAAGCATTCGGCAATGCCATCCTGTCGCAGTTCGAAATGCGGCCGCGCCACGTGCGACTGCCTTTCGTCGACACGGTCGACAAGGCGCACCAGGTGGTGCGCCAGATCAATCACACGGGTGAGGTGGAAGGCAAGAAGCCGCTGGTGTTCACCACCCTGGTCGATGCAGAAGTGCTGGCCGTTGTGCGCGCCGGTTGCCAGGGCATGCTGATGGACATGTTCGCCACCTTCGTGCAGCCGCTCGAGAAGGAACTCGGCATCAAGTCGCTGCACCGGGTCGGACGTTTTGCCGACGTGTCGAAGAGCAAGGAATACAACGATCGCATCGAGGCGATCAACTACAGCCTCGACCATGACGACGGCCAGTCGAACCGCGACCTGGGCGGCGCCGACGTGATCCTGGTGGGCGTCAGCCGGAGCGGCAAGACGCCGACTTCGCTGTACCTGGCGATGCAGCACGGACTCAAGTCGGCAAACTACCCGCTGATTCCCGAGGACTTCGAGCGCCGGCAGCTGCCCCCTGCCCTGCTGCCGCACAAACAGAAGCTGTTCGGACTGACCATCAAGCCGGAACGCCTGTCGGAGATTCGCCAGGAGCGCCGCCCCAATTCCAAGTACGCCGACCTTCAGAACTGCCGCAACGAGGTGGCCGATGCCGAGGCGATGATGCGACGGACCGGTATCCGCTGGCTTTCGACGACCACCAAGTCGATCGAGGAAATCGCAACCACGATCCTCCAGGAGATCCGCCCCGAGAGGCTGATCTACTGAAGAACCGGGCAGGCACTCAGGCGGGTGCCGAGCTGCGGATCAGGTGGTCGAAGGCGCCCAGCGCCGCCTTGGCTCCGTCACCGGCCGCGATGATGATCTGCTTGAACGGCACGGTGGTGGCATCGCCTGCGGCGAAAACGCCGGGCACCGAGGTCTGGCCGCGGTTGTCCACCACGATCTCGCCATGCTTGGACAGCTCGATGGAGCCCTTCAGCCACTCGGTGTTGGGCACCAGGCCGATCTGGATGAACACGCCTTCCAGCGGCACCGTCTTTTCTTCTCCCGACACACGGTCCTTGAACACCAGGCCGTTTACCTTGTTGCCGTCGCCGGTAATGGAAGTGGTCTGTGCCGAAGTGAAGATCTGTACGTTGGGCAGGCTGCGCAGCTTGCGCTGCAGCACTTCGTCGGCACGCAGTTGATCGCCGAATTCGATCAGCGTGACATGGCCGACCACACCGGCCAGGTCGATCGCAGCTTCGACACCCGAATTGCCGCCACCGATCACCGCCACGCGTTTGCCCTTGAACAGCGGGCCGTCGCAATGCGGGCAATAGGCCACGCCCTTGTTCTTGTACTCGGCTTCGCCCGGCACATTGATGTTGCGCCAGCGCGCGCCGGTGGAGATGACGACCGACCGGGCCTTGAGGGAAGCGCCGCTGGCCAGCTTGATCTCGATCAGGCCGTTGCCGGCGACGAGGGCGTCCGCACGCTGAAGATTCATGATGTCCACGTCGTAGTGCTTGACGTGTTCTTCGAGGGCAACGGCGAACTTGGGTCCTTCGGTTTCCTTGATGGAAATGAAGTTCTCGATGCCCAGCGTATCCAGCACCTGGCCGCCGAAACGCTCGGCGGCCACGCCGGTGCGGATGCCCTTGCGGGCGGCGTACACAGCCGCGGCGGCGCCGGCCGGGCCACCGCCGACGACCAGCAGGTCGTACGGCGCCTTGGCATCCAGCTTCTCGGCTTCACGCTTGATGGCGCCGGTATCGAGCTTGGCGACGATCTCTTCGAGCTGCATGCGGCCCTGTCCGAAGCTGGTGCCGTTCAGGTAGACGGTGGGCACGGCCATGATCTGGCGGGCCTCGACTTCGGAAGGGAACAGGCCGCCGTCGATGGCGGTGTGCTTGATGTTGGGGTTGAGCACGGACATCAGGTTCAGGGCCTGCACCACGTCCGGGCAGTTCTGGCACGACAGCGAGAAGTAGGTCTCGAAGTGATAGTCGCCTTGCAGGTTCTTCACCTGATCGATGGTGTCCTGTGCGGCCTTGGACGGGTGGCCGCCAACCTGCAGCAGCGCCAGCACCAGCGAGGTGAACTCGTGGCCCAGCGGCAGGCCCGCGAAACGAACGCCGGTGTCGACGCCCGGATTGGTGATGAGGAACGAAGGCTTGCGTTCGCCATCGTCGCTGCGCTCGACCACGGTGATCTTGTCGGTCAGCGCGACGATGTCGGCCAACAAGCCTTTCAGGTCGCCGGACGCCTTGCTGTCATCGAGGGACGCGACGATTTCGATGGGCTTGGTGACACGCTCCAGGTAGCCCTTGAGTGCGGTCTTGAGGTTGGCGTCCAACATAATAATTTCTCACTATTGAATTCGTTGAGTCGATAGTTATGGTTTCGCTGCGGAAAAAAAAGCCCGGGCGCACCCGGGCTCCTGCAGCGCGATCTTTTTAGATCTTGCCGACCAGGTCCAGCGACGGGGTCAGGGTCTCGGCGCCTTCGCTCCACTTGGCGGGGCAGACTTCACCGGGGTGAGCGGCGATGTACTGGGCGGCCTTCAGGCGGCGCAGGGTTTCG